>Ga0098046_1000132_pt1 | contig 28018 bp, 38 predicted proteins | sample 11BtaG_FD_77067 | JGI IMG/M metagenome (GOLD analysis project Ga0098046, IMG submission 77067) | Marine viral communities from the Subarctic Pacific Ocean - 11B_ETSP_OMZ_AT15265_CsCl metaG | ecosystem: Environmental > Aquatic > Marine > Oceanic | place: Pacific Ocean | collected 2015-01-16
GTATGGTATTAATGTAAAAGGTCTTAAGAAGGTACCAGGTGTATGGGTTGACGATGCTGTATTTACTGATAGCACTGGCACTGTTACTTTAACAAAGGATGAGACTAAACAGATACGTGATTTGGTTAAAACGGCTGACACAATAAAAATTAATTACAAGGAGCTGCCATTAGACCTTCTTAACATTTACGCTAACTCGGAGATTCAACAAGGTAAGTTTTTAGAGGATGCAGAAATGTCGTATAATGGATTTACTGACTGGTTTAATACTAGAATGAGTAAAGAGATTGATAAACGTAAATCTAAAGCTGGTAAACTTAAAGTAGAGGAGAGTTTTAAGAAGAAATTAGCAGAAATACGTAATGATAAAGAAGACATCGTTAATCTTTTTAAGGTGAGTAAGCTACTTTCACAAGCAAAGCAAATTTTTATTAACAAATATAATAACGCGGTATATAACACTAAACACTTTTTAGATGCAGAAGACGGAACGCTTAAGGTGACTAACCCAGAAGGTTATGTCGCGGTAAGTAAGGATGGTAATGCAATAAAATTAGTCGATAGACTTGAATTTAGTAGAGCAAACTTTAACGCTGGGAAACCAGGAGCAAAATAATGAGTAAAGATCAAGTAGCAGAACTAAGAGAAGATATAAGACGTCTAAATCAGACTATTATTAGTGAGTGTAAGGATATTCATAACAGAATAAATCCTGTCGCAGAGGATTTAAAGGTTGTGGTAGATAAAACTAACAGACACGATAAGATTATATGGGCTACTGTAGCAGGTATTATAACTGTATCTGGTATGTTTGCTAAAATTCTACTTTTACCGTAATGAAGACGTTTAGAGAATATTACGAAGATGGCGAGCACCAAAGGGATAGGAAGAGGGTAGCTATTTTACCCGGTGGATTTAAGCCGCCTACTCGTGGACATTTTCTCGCCATGCAAGATTTACTTAACGATGCAGATAGTGGTATTGTATATATAGGTAAAGGGGAGCGCGATGGTATTGATGCATCTAAGTCTAAAGCTATCTGGGATACATATAAAAATTATCTTAGTAAGCCTACAGAAATTTACCTATCCCCTATTTCACCGGTAAAGGATACTTATGATTTTGCTTTAGAAAATGATAATGTTGATATTATTGTAGGCGCTGGTGGTCCTCGTAAGCTTAAAGATGGTACTTTTACAGATGGTGATATGAAGCGGTATGAGTCATTCACTAAAAATAAAGAGAAGTACCCACACGTTAGTTTAAAAGAAATTGAATCTAAAGAAGATATAAAGGGTGAGAATGTAAGAAATGCTATCAAAGATGATATCGATGTAGCAATAGAGAACTACTTTCCTGATGTACTCAACGAGACAGATAAAGATACCATAAAGTCAATACTTCAAGCATAAATATACATATGAGTGAGAGAAGTGATAGAGCTAGCTTACAAGAAGCTTACGAATCTGTAAACGAAATGGCTGGTGGAGCTCCTATTATAGCTGTAACTGGTTTAGAACCACAACAACAACCTAGTGGGTGTGGTTGTAGCGGTAATGAATGTAACTGCGATAGTCACGATCATGATGGTGAGGATCACGATAATTCCGAAATTCACATGGCAAAAGCAGAACTTAAAAAAGCTGCTGATTATGCTACCCAGCTTTCAGCTATGATGGATAATTTAGATGGTCTAGAAGGCTGGACTGCATCGAAAATTACCAAAGCAGCTGATTATCTTTCTTCCGTATACCATTGGTTAGATTATGATCATAATAAGGATCAAGACCCAGGGATGTTCAACGTAGGATGCGAGGACAGCCCTGAGCATTAATATATGGTATAGTATACAATAATAAAATGAAAAGCTTCCTCCAATATATACAAGAAAAATCAGTGCTCGGTTTAATTGAGTTCTTTGATATAGATGGTGTAGGAAAAACACCTGCTAAGTTAGACTCAGGTAACGGTGCATATAATGTACTACATGGTGAAGACATTCAAGAACAGGGTAATAAAGTATTCTTTAGGACTGTTAACGGGAAGACCTTACTTAAGGATAAGAAGGGTGAGATAACCATTAATGTAGGTGCTGGTAATTCTGAGCATAGACCTGTAGTTAATTTCGATTTTAAAATAGGTAATAAGGAATTTAAAGATATTCCTTTCTCTATAGGTAACAGGTCGAGTAACTTATATAAAATACTTGTAGGTAAAGATTTTATTGAAAATAAGCTCGACGCGTTAATTGATGTCAGTAAGGAGAATATAGCCGACGAGGATTTAGATGTAAAGTATTAATACCAATCTGGTATATAGCGCTCAGTCCATGTAGCAAAAGGTTTATCACAACGAATATACTCTCTATATTTTTCAATAGTTGAAAGATCGTCAAAACCTTTAACTTTTCTACAATCACAATCAGTATTAATAGCTATAGCATAATCAGTTAATCCGGTTTTACTGGTAATAGTATTATGGATATTTTTACTACACCATTCAATAAACGTTTTTGTAAAATGTTCTTTTGAATCCGGCCACCTATACATACGTTCTGTAAACATCTCTAACGTATGATCAACTAACCACTTAAAATTATCTTTAGTTTCTCTAGCCCATATAGAACATTGATGATTAAAATAGCCCTTACCTCTTCTTCGAGGTTTACCGGTTGATGTTCTAGGTGTAGATGGGTGATCTAACAACTCTTGTGGGAATGCATGGGCTAGCATAATAGCCCCTTCTATTTGCATCTTCGATCTTACGTGCTGATCGCAAAGATTAAAAGTAGAGTAAGCGGGATCATCATCAGTTACAAAGATATTCATAACTAATTATATGATAGTTCCATTTTTTATAAAACATAGCAGTATAAGAGGTAAAAACGAATAAATATCAACATGAGAAAGTTATCTCAAAAAGAATTAACTAATGAAGGTATAGGTAGCTTTTTAAAAAATGTTGGTAAAGGAGCTGCTGTTGTAGCCGGCAAAGCACTTAAAGGAGTTGCTAAGGCAGCATCACCTACAGCATATGGGTTGGCCCAGCAAGCCGGTAAAGCATTTAAAGATACAGATCAAGCAGTACGATCTGCAACTATGACACCAGAGGAAAGAATAGAGGATTATTTTAAGGATCAGAGCTATATAGTAAAAAGTATTAACCCCGGTGTATCGGATGATACAAAAGTAGTAAAAGTAAGTGAGATAGTATACAATGATGACGGGTCGGCTAACGAGGTTCCGACACCTTCACCGTTTGTTGTTAAGGTTAAAAAGCAGGGAATTGAGACTGTACGTGGACCACGGACTAGAAATCCAGCTGGTAAAGTACCTAAAAACAAAGATAACTCAAAACCAGAGCCTGAGCCTACACCAGCTCCAGCTCCTACACCAGCTCCAGCTCCTACACCAGCTCCTACACCAGCTCCAACTCCTACACCTGGACGTGACGGTAAAGATGGTAAAGATGGTAAAGATGGTGCCGCGGTACCATCTCCAAGTCCTCCGAAACCAGAACCAAAACCAGACCCTGACTTAGTTACTATATCAAACTTTAAACAAAAATCTAAAGAATATAGGGCTACTTTAGGTGATGAGGGTATATCACACGGTTATGTAGGTGTTAAAGAATTTTTTAAGGATTTGGCAAAAAAATCCGGTAAAGATAAGGTAGCAAAAAGACCTGATGAATACCTAAGGAAAAATAACCTATCCCCAAAAGATCCTAACTTTTTTTCCAATAAAGAGCTACAATCTCTCGCTGTTAAACTCAAGGAAGATGGTATTTTAAAAGAAAGTCAAAAAAGTTTGCTGAAACACTTGCATTCCGGTTCTAGAATGAATAAGTGGTTAGTAGGACGATAAGAGAAACCTATATTTCTAAATCTAATGCTCTATATTTAATATATTTCAGTTGAATTTCATCGTTTGTTGTTTATACTTGAACTGCAGGTATGAATAAGATAGAACTAACTACCATTAATAGATTTAATTAATGATATCTGTAGTTACATTAACATATAAAAGAGGTCATCTGTTAGAAGAGGCAATAGAATCGTTCTTGCAACAAGATCAAGCGGACTGTGAGATGGTAATAATTAACGATGATGTTGATGTTAAGTATACATGTGAAGATAGTAGGATAAAAATATATAATCTAGCTAAAAGATATACTTCAATAATAAGTAAGTTACAGTTAGGGTTTTTCTTAGCTACGAACGAGTATATGTTTAGATTGGATGATGATGATCTACTTTCAGAGCATTGTTTAAGAGACGCAAAGAATGCTATAAAGGAAAATCCTGGGTATGATATATACCGGTCTAAGAATCATTATTATTTTGTAAATAATATTTTTAATTGTATATCAAGTAATATAAACAACGGTAACATTTATACAAAGGATTTTATATCAAAACTAGAATGGACGGATCCGGGAATCGCTGAAGACGTTTGGCTTACATTTGAATGTGGTGGTTCGATATATGAATATTCAGATATATCAATGCTGTATAGGTGGGGTATGTCGACGTATCACATATCAGGATTAGGTAATTATTACGTCGATCCGGAAGATGCGTTAAAAAGTCTATCAGCTCTAGATACAAAAAAAGGTAAAATTGAACTTAAACCAAATTTTGCAAATAATTATTACGAGCAAGTTAGTCAAAATAATTCAATTTAAAATTTGATTTTATCGTAGAGTATATCATAATAATAGTATGAGATTCACCAGTAATAAAAAAATTAATTTAGGATCTTCAGCTTTTAGGCAATGGAGATCAACTCACAGTCACTGTCAATTTGTTCACGGTTATAATTTAACGGCAGATATTACTTTTGAATGCGATAATCTAGATGAACGTAACTGGGTAATGGATTTTGGTGGTTTAAAGGATCTCAAAAAAACTTTAGAACATACTTTTGATCATAAACTAGTTGTTGCAGGAGATGATCCTCAACTTGACTTATTTAAACAACTTGATGCTGTTGGTGTTGCTGAAGTGGTTGTTTTAGATGGCGGTGTTGGATGTGAGCGATTTGCTGAGTTTGTGTTGAAGACTGCTGATACCTTTGTTGACGAACTTACAAACGGAAGAGTAAGAGTACAAAGCGTACAAATTAACGAGCATGATAGTAATTTTGCAACATGTTATAGAAATGATAAGAAAGAAGTTACAGTTCAAGAGTTTGTAACAGGTGCTACTAATTCTATAGATGTTAAGTTTGAAGAGGTACCGGAGCAAAGTGATACTACAACCACAACTACCGGTAATGTAGCTAATCCAGCTAAAGTGGGACCTGGTACTAAGTCTAACAGTATGGGTAATCCGTTTGCAGGTACTTCGTGGGGCTAACTATCTAGTACATTACATATAAAGCGTAAGATCTTACTACGTACAATTTCTCTTATACCGAACTTGTATGCATATATACCATTACTTTCACATTCTTCAGTATTGAATTTTTTAAAAGTATCTTCAAATCCAGTCTTACGTACATCTGATTGCTTACAATCACCAGCTACAATATATTTTGTATCACGACCAAATCTAGTTAAGATTGTTGTAAGTTCTCCTTGAGATAAATTCTGCGATTCATCTACAATTATAACACTGTTGTTAAATGTTAGACCTCTAACGAAGTTAACTGGTATAGCGTCTATCAATCCTTTTTGTTTAAGCATAGAGCATGCACCTTCCCCAGCAATCTCTCTTACCTTTTCCAATAAAGGCATAGCATATGGTGAAAACTTATCATCAACTTCGCCAGGTAACGATCCAAGACTTCTTTCTGCTGATTCTACTACAGATCTAATATAGATAATTTTTTCTATCGCACCCTCTTTAAGTAGCTCTAATGCAGCATATACGGCTATGTATGTTTTGGCTGTACCAGCCGGACCATCAACAAATGATATTTTAGTATTATTATCAATAATACTTTCATAAAATTCCTTATGTTTAGGATTAAAATAAAAAGGTCTCTTTATTTTAAAATTAAGTAACCAATTGGTACTAAACTCTTCTTCTAATATCTCGACAGGTTTTCGAGCAGCTTTTCGACTCATTCTAAAATATTTATATTGTAATCTGGAAATGCTATACTATAATAGGTATATGGACTTAGATAAAGAGACTTTGATCTTATCAGACGATAAGATTTTCTATACTATAGAAGGGGAAGGTGAATATGTCGGAAAGCGCTCGCTGTTTATGAGAATGGCAATGTGTAATTTAACTTGTATCGGTTTTGCTAGTGAGGACTCTCCTCATGGATGTGATTCTTTTATATCTTGGTCTGTAAAGAATAAGATGACATTTAGAGAGATCTTTCTTATGATGGAAGATAATAACTGGATTGAAAAGCTTGAGAAAGGTACAATCTGGAAACTAACTGGTGGTGAACCTCTTATTCAACAGAAACAACTACTTAAACTAGTCGATGAGTTTATTTATCGATATGGGTTTACTCCTAAAATTGACTTTGAGACTAATGCTACTCTTATGCCTAATGAACGTTGGAAGAATGAGTTTGGTGCTACATTTACTACCTCACCTAAGTTAACTACAAACGGTGATCCTGAAGAGAAGACTTATAAGCCTGAAGTATTAAAGTATCATAGTGAGATTGGCTCAGGGTTTAAATTTGTTATTAGTGATCCAGCTGCAGATATTGAAGAGATATGGCGAAAATATGTTCAAGACGATTACGGTATTAATGTTAGTCGTGATCGTATATGGTTTATGCCAGTGGCTGGATCCCGTAAAGAGCATATTGAGAATGCAGAAGCGGTGGTTGAGTATGCTAAATCTATGCATGTTAATTTTTCACCACGATTGCATTTATTAGTTTGGGATATGGCTCTTAAGGTTTAACAAATAAATAGTTGATAACCTTTACATTAATTTTATAATATAGTTGTATGTCAGATAACAATAATAGCTACGAATGGCTTGGAGATGATGAGCTTTCCGGTGAGAAAGATCAAATTGCTAGAGAGATTATGGGCAGTGAATCTGCTAGTGGATATGTTCCCCCTTTACGAGTGTATGATAATACCGTAAAAGCAGATAAGAAATATATATCCTCACTACCCGATCTCCAAAATGGACCGTCAAGCTTAATTCAAGGTTCAGCTGTACCTATTCAGCAAGTAGGTATTCATAACTTTAGATTACCGTTAACCTATAAAAAGAGAAGTGGTGATACAATTACTTTAGAAACTTCTGTAACTGGTAGTGTTAGTTTAGAAGCTCATAAAAAGGGTATTAATATGTCCCGTGTAATGCGGTCTTTTTATGATCATAAAGATGAAGTATTTTCTATTAGTAAAATTAAGGAAGTATTAGAGTCTTATAAAAATAATTTAGAATGCTTCGATTCACGTATTATGCTTAAAATCTCTTATCCTATTAAACAAGAAAGTTTACGTAGTGGTTTAGAAGGTTATCAGTACTATGATGTTGTATTTGAGGGTGACTTAACTAAAGACGGTGAATTTAAGAAGTATATTCACTTTGATTTTGTATATTCTTCTGCTTGTCCTTGTTCTTTTGAGCTTAGTGAACACGCTGAAAAGTACCGTAATCGTGCAACTGTACCTCATTCGCAACGATCTGTTGCGCGTGTTAGTGTTAAGTTCGACGATATGCTTTGGATAGAAGATCTTCAAGAGTTATGCTTAGCTGCATTACGGACAGAAACTCAGGTAATGGTTAAAAGAGAAGATGAGCAAGCTTTTGCAGAGATGAACGGATCATACCTAAAATTTGTAGAAGATGCAGTTCGGCTTCTTTATCAAAATCTTTCAAATGATAAGCGCATTACTGACTTTAAAGTGGTTGCATCTCATAACGAATCACTACACAGTCATAATGCTGTATCGGTAATCGTAAAGGGTGTACCTGGTGGATTTACAGCAGGAGTTGCGCGTGATGTATTTGAGTCTACTGGCTTGAGATAACATACTTGTTATTAACATACCGAGCCTCTCTTTTGCTTTGGTGAGAGAGAGGCTCATGTTTATAGATGAAAGACTATACTCTTATTCTCAATAAATATTACTATCCTATTAACGTCGATGATTATAAGCGTGTGTTTACAAATATAGCGACAGGCTCTCAACTACCATTAGATATACATTACGAAGTAAATGAGGATGGGTCTACTAACTTTGAAAATATCAACTTTTGGAATATTATCAAGTCTATCGATGTATGGATGGATCTTCCAATTAGACCTTATGATAATTTTATTCATACTGTTAACGGTCCTGTACGGCTTCCTACTGTAGTTTTATGTTCCTCTTATAAAGGTATAATGCACAAAAAAGCAAAGTTTCCAACAAAGAAAAACATATGGGAAAGAGACAAATATACTTGTGTGTATACTGGAAAAAAATTACAAAAGTCTGAACTAAGTGTTGACCATGTTTATCCGAGAAGTAGAGGTGGAAAAGATACATGGGATAATTTAGTAACATGTGATAAATTATTGAATTCAAAGAAAAGTAATAAACTACTTTCCGAGACTAATCTTAAAATGAGATATAAACCCTTTAAACCAGCTGATGGTTATAAATTCGAAATATACAGAGAGGAGTGGCATTCCTTCCTTGCAAATTTTTGAAAACTAGTAAATAAAATTATGAGAATAGCTTTTAGTGGTACTGCTAATTCAGGTAAAACGACTCTGTTGAAGAGTTTTCTCTATACGTGGAGTAATTTTATTACACCGGAAAAAACTTATAGGGATATGCTTATCGAGAAGGAACTTGATCATTCATCTTCTACGACAACCGAAACACAAAGTGAAGTTATGAACTTTATGGTTGATCAACTACTCGAAAATAGTAAGGAGCCTAACGTGGTATATGATAGATGTCCTTTAGATTCTTTAGCTTATACATTATGGAGTAATGATAAAGGTAAAGAGGACTTTACTAGAGAGTTTGTTACACAGCAAATTAATCTCTGTAAAGAATCATTAAGGCATTTAGATATAATTTTTGTATGTAAGTTTGATGAAAAACAAGGGGTAGAAAATAATGGTTCAAGAGATGCTGATCTTCAATATATTAAAGAAGTGGATAATATTTTCGATTCTTTATATCAGCAGTATATGCAAAACCCACAAGCAGATATTTTTTATCCAAAGGATGATTCACCTGCGGTTATATTATTACCAAACGATGCGCAAGCTCGTGTCGATTTAATTGCAGAATATATTACTCCTGAAGGTGGAATGTATGGTGATGAGCACTCTATTCTCAACCCGGATAATCTAGATGAGTTAGAAGCGCTTGTTAAACAACAACAATTTGCTCTAGATAAAGAAACAAAAGAGAAAGAACTGTTTGCAAAATTTGGAATAAAAGATGATGATAGGGGTAGCAATTATAACCTGCAACCGTGAAGACATGTATCGAGTTTGTATGGACTCGATACATGATGATTGGTATAATGAGATCGTTACTGTTAATGACGGTAAAGGTATAGAATGTACAAAAGGGGAGTATATTGAAACAGGTGGTGGTGTAGGTGTGGGTAAGGCTAAAAATATAGCTATGCAACATCTACTAGATAAGGGCTGTGAGTATATTATTTTAGTTGAAGATGATATGCGATTCAAAAAGGATATATTTAAAGCTTATATTAGAGCATCACAAATAACCGGTATACAGCACTTCATGTTTGGTTATCACGGACCTGCCAATAAAGCTGGTATTAGTGGCGGTAAACCAGTACCTAGATTGGTAGTTGACTATGGACCATTTGATGAAGTCCGTATTGCTCTTAATCAGCATTGCGTTGGTGCTGTAACTTTTTATACAAAGGAATCATTAAAAGAGGTAGGCCTGCATGATGAAAACTATACTAATGCTTTTGAGCATGTAGATCATTCATATATGTTAGCTAAAAAAGGGTATAGCACTCCGTATTGGTGGTGGTCGGATCTTGCTGATAGTTTAGACTACGTTGAAGAGCAGGCCTGTTCTGAGGATAACTCTGCAATTAGACCACGAAGTGATTGGCAGAGTAATATACAAAAATCAGCTAGACATTTTGTTAATAAGCATGGTATTAGCCCGGTTAGTGTAAGTGATACACCCGTTGCAGATATTATACTTACTCTCAAAAAAATTAAAAATACAGTATGAAAATATCTCTTTTATGCCCTAGTCGAGAAAGGTTAAATAAGTTTTTAACGTTTACAAGTAGTGTTTTTACTACTTGTAAAAATATTAACAATGTAGAGTTAGTATTAGGAGTGGATACAGACGACCCTAAAAAGGAATCGTATAAACGTATAGCAAATAATTTAAATTTTATAAAGTATATTGAGCTATCTGAAGGTCTATTCAAAGCAGAAGGACTATCAGGTATATGGAATCAAATGGCCGCAGACTGTACCGGCGACCTGGTAGCTATGGTTGGTGATGATATGATTTTTCAGACTACAGATTGGGATGAAAAAATAATCGAAACATTTAACTCGAAGCAAGATAATATTTACCTTGTACATTGTAATGATGGTATGAGAGGTCCGGGTAATAAGTATGTCAATGTACCTCCTTTAGCTGTAAATTCTTTTGTTCATAAAGATTATATTAATACTGTTGGTAGGTATGTACAGACTGAGATAAAGGAAATTTTTCAAGATACGTTTCTTGATACACTTTTTAATTCTATTGATAGAAAGATATATTATCATGATATTATGATAAAGCATATACATTTCTCTGAAGGTGGAACGTTAGATAAGACGGCTGAAGCTTTGGAAGAAACCCGGGAAGGTATATGGGATGATAATGAGTTATTTGAAAGAGTATTAGGACCGGTAATTAGAAAAGAAATAGATCTCTTAAAAGAAAAATTTAATATATGAAAGTATATACCCATTATAGTGAATCACATAAGGACTTATATGAAAATTATTTCAAAAAGTCTTTACGGGAGCTATATACTAAAGATGAACTAGCTATAAGGTCTGCTTGTCATAAGCAGACTACGTCTTCAGGATCATTTATGGAGGCTGGTTGGCTCGAGTCCATGAAATATAAACTTGAAGTTATATTAAAAGCAATAGAAGAAAATAAAGATGAATATTTTATTTTTTCAGATGTAGATATTGTCTTTTATAATAGGTTTGTTGATGATTTGTTAGAAAGTGTAAAGGGTTATGATATAGCTTGTCAAGAGGATTGTGGATCCTTATGCGCAGGGTTTTTCATCGCTAAAGGTAATAATAAGAATTTAGAGCTCTTTACTAAAATTTATAAAACATTTAGACAGTTAGTTAATGATCAGGTAGCATTAAACCACTACAAAGACGATGTTAACTATAAACTTCTAGATAAGAATAAGTATTATACTATTGGTAATTTTTATGACAATCCGGATGGTACACATGTATGGGACAATAGTACTAATATTATACCACCTAAGAGTATAAAAATGCACCATGCTAATTATGTAGTAGGTGTAGAGGGTAAAACTAAACTAATTAACTTAATTAAAACTAATTATGAAAGTTTGGTATGATAAGGAAAATATATGCTTAAGTAATTTTATATCTGAAAAATTTTTATTTTTACCTCTTTTTAGTAATAAAGTTATAAGCCAGAATAATGATTTTAAAAACAATAAATGGTTACCGTATATTAATTCCGTAGTAGAATATTGTAGTATTGAAAACGCAGACTGTATAGTTTATCATGATAAACTAAATAAAAAAATATTACCATTTTTAAAAAAGTATAGAGATTTTAAAAAACCAGTAATTACCTTTTTTAATGACGATAACGACGTATCTATAAGCGATACACTACCCGCAAATTTATTAGTTTATAGAACCTCTATCAACAAAACAAAACAGAAAACAAATGAGATACCTATGCCAGCTTGGAGTAAAGATTTTGGCGTATCGAAAATACGGACACACTCTAAAAAGCCGATTGTTAGTTTTTGTGGTGCCATTACACACCCCGTAAGGTATAGTTGTATTGAGAGATTAAAGGGAAGTAGTGATATAGAAACTAGCTTTATTATAAGAAGTGCGTTTTGGGGTGGTAATCCACATGGTGAAAATCTTCGCGAAGAGTATAAATCTAATATGAAAAGTAGTGATCTAGTATTATGCTGCCGCGGCGCAGGTAATTTTTCCTTTAGATTATATGAAACACTTTCTTGCGGTAAAGTACCAATTATTCTAGATACAGATATCGCACTTCCATGTAATGATGTAATAAATTGGAATAGATTCATTATCACTACACCGGAAAATATTGTTAGTGATATAAAGCAATGGTGGAAAAATATGGATGATAACAAATATGCTGAAGTTCAAAGATATAGCCGCTCTATATATAAAAAGTATATTAACCCTGCAGGTTTTGCTGAATATATTTCTAATTCTTTAAAATAATAATATGAAAGTAATCGTACAGTATGATCCGGCAGGTAGAATGGGTAATAGAATATTTCAATACGCCTTTGGTTATATTCTTAGTAAACTAAAAAATTGTAGTTTTTATCACGATAGCTTACCTAACTTTAGGATCCCTAGTAATTTGGCAAATGTAGGTAGTTTAAATAATCATTTAAATACCAGGAGATACGGAGACCAGTATGCAGATATCGATATGCTTGTCAACCATGAAGGTGATATTATAGTTGATTCGTGGGTACAAAAAAGTAGATTCTATATAGATTATAGAGAGGAATTAAAAAATCTTTTCAATGTAAAAGATACAATAGTTAATAAAGATAAGCTTGTATTACACATTAGAGAGACGGATTATATTACAATAAATGCATTCTTAGGTTATGATTACTATAAAAAATTAATTAGTGATAGTAATTTTAAAGAAGTTATTATAGTAACTGATAATTCAAAAAGTGAGACTGTACGAAAACTTATAAAAGAAGATGGCTGTACTTTAAGTACTGAAGGTGTGGTTGACACCTTTACAGTTCATAGTGATTCCAGAGCTATGGATGATTTTAAGACACTAATGTATAGTGAAAATATAGCTATTTCACAATCTAGTTTTTCGTGGTGGGCGGCTTTTTTAGGTAATCATAAAAAAATAATATTTCCATTTAAAACCGGTGTAGATTGGTGGCCGATGGATCCAGGTAAAGATGATATCGACCTATATTTTAATATTGATAAAATAACACAAAAGTATATAATATAGCAAGATGGAAATTAACTTTAAAAATCTTAGAATACCTCTAGATCATCCCACCTACCCTCCATACCATAGCGGGTATTATATGGAAGAGTATTTCTATAATTTTTATTTAGATAATAAAGAAGAGTTTGATAGTATTGGCTATACACTTATACCAATCTTTTGGACTAATGTTTATATAATGGAGACAAAAGGTGTTAATCGTAGACGTCTTATCCAACCTTATCTAGATGCGTTACCTGACACTAAGTATTTTACAGTATCACAACACGACGATGCAGTAGCTGAGACATTACCAGCTGGTACTATTTCTTTCGAAGGTGGTGGAAATGGTAGCGGGATACCTTTACCGTTAATTTGCTCAAAACTACCAATAGCTTTTGATAAAAAAGTCAAAAAAGATATATTTTGTTCTTTTGTAGGGTCAAATACACATCCAATACGGGATAACATAAAGCAAATGTATAATTCTGATAAAGATTTCGAATTGCACATGAAGCCGTGGACAGATACTATACCACAAAATCAATTAGAGTTTTTTATAGACGTCACAACCAGATCTAAATTTTCACTATGCCCTAGAGGGTATGGTGCACAGAGCTTTAGATTTTATGAAATTTTACAATTAAATTCTATACCGGTTATAGTTTATGATAAAGAGTGGTTACCTTTTAAGGATGAAATAGATTATAAGTCGTTTTGTGTTTTAGTTGAGGCTAGTGAAATACCAACACTTAAAGATAAGTTATTAAGTATATCACAAGATACACAAGTTAGAATGTTGGAGCGAGGTAAAACAATTTACAATAAGTACTTTACTCTTGAAGGTATGTCAAAGCAAATTCTGAAAACACTTAAAAGTTATGAAAAGTGATAAGTTTGACTTAGGTATGATTTATTCCACTGAATATCTAAATGGGCCGACGCAAGTAGAGGATTGGAATAGAATAAAAGAGGTATATAATAGCTATATAAATAGCGAACCGCGTGATTCTGTAATACCTAAAATAATACATCAAATATGGCTTGGTGGAGATTTACCGGATAAACAAAAAAATGCATGCCGCGATATACAAGCAGTTTGTAACGAAAACGGTTGGAGTTATAGACTGTGGAGAGATAGTGATGTTTTGGAGTTAGGAGACTTTAAAAATAAAGAGCTTTTTAATAGTACGCCAAACTTGGGCCAAAAATCTGATATACTTAGAAACATTATCCTACATAAGTATGGTGGAGTCTATCTTGATACTGATTATATTATAGTAAAGCTTTTTGACGATTTATTAGATTTAGACTTTTTTTGTGGAGTATGTTTTGACAATTGGCCTTCCATGTCAAATAGTATAATAGGTACTATACCAGCAGGAGATACTATAACAAGTATGCTAACTTACGAGAAGGAGATATCTTGGAACGATGGTATGGCAATAATTGATACTACAGGTCCTTATCATACTACAAGGGCGGCTTTAAAAAATTTAAGCAGTAAAACTGTTGTTTTTCCTAATTCATATTTTTATCCATACCCGTGTTTTCCACGGTTAAGAGTGAAGGGTACTGATCCTATGCAATATATTAGCTCGGAAACGTATTGCATACATTTATGGGATGAGAGCTGGAATAAAACCTTCTAAGAGGTAAGTAATTAATATGATGATCGACCTACATAGTGCTATTAAGAAGTATGGCATGAATATAACAGGCGTTATACATATTGGAGGACATGTAGGTACAGAATATGATGAGTATAAAAATATTGATAGTATAAAACATATGGTTTTTTACGAGCCGGATCCTGATAATTTTAAAAAGCTTAAATCTAAGGTCTCAACAGATAAAAGAGCTATATGCATAAATAGAGCTCTAGGCCCGTTCTCTTGTGAGGCAAATTTACATCGCGAGAGTGGTAATAACGGTCAGTCTAACTCACTACTTGAACCATACAAACATACACATATATACCCAGGTATAGTATTTGAAGAAAAGCTAAAAGTTAAAGTTGACCCGCTTGATAAATACCAAACATCACCCATTTTTAATTTTATTAATATGGATGTACAGGGTAGTGAGCTAAATGTATTACTTGGCGCTTCTAAAACTCTTAACAATATTGATTATGTAATGACAGAGGTTAATAGAGATGAACTATATAAAAATTGTGCATATATAGAAGATCTAGATTATTTCTTATCTAAGTATAATCTTGAAAGAGTAGAAGAGGTATGGGATAGAGATAATCCTGTTTGGGGAGATGCGCTATATATTAAAAAGTGATGAAAAAGATTTTATTAGTTGTAGCGTTGTATCCGGATCACATACAATCGGTTTTTAACAAGCATTTATCTCCCCGTAATAAAGAATATGCTAATAAGCATGGCTTTGAATATATTGAGATTACTGAAAGAGAGCAAATAAAGCAATCTATACGCGATAGGAGATCTAATCCAAGTTGGACTAACTTTTTAATATATGAGGATTGGTTGGATAATAACTTTATAAAAGAAGGCGATAAAATTCTTTCCTTAGATGCAGACATGTACATGGTAGATATAGATAAGGATTTAAGTACAAATAAATCATTCTCTTATGCTATCGATTCAGGTAACACGCATTGTATGGGATGGCATAGTCTCACCATAAACAACTGGAGTGAGCAACTTATAAGAAATGTAGTTTCAGATGAAAGATATGATAAATTAAAACATATCAACCACCCTAATAGCGGATCATCTTTTTGGGAAATGTTTAGTGAACAAGCTAGCTGGTATTCTTTAGCGGGTATTACTATGCATAGTGATGTGTCTTATTTCGATATAGATAATTTTGGATGGAATACAGATACTCAACAACTTCCGTTATATACAATAGAAGAATTACATCGCAATATAGAGGTTAAAGATACGTCGTATAATGTAACTGAATGGCCGGGAGAAAGTAATTGCGATTATAATATTAATAAACTGGATAATGCTGATAAGGTTATATTACGGCATTTCGTGAGTGGTCAATTATGGAACAATGAACCTTTAATAAACAATTGGAAAAAATGAATATAGGATTTTTATACGAGCATATGGAGCAAGCTGATTTAAAATGTTTTCATTTTTATGAAAATGTTGAAATGGCAGTTAAAACAGTTTTAGGTGATTCTAACAATTATTTTCAAGTCCATAATTTACTGGACTTACAAAATAATGATATTGAGTGTTTATTTATTCTTAATGATCATCACCAGCATTCTGTATTTGGTCAAAATAATTTTTTACAGTATTTAAATGAACAAAATATAAGAACAGTTATTTTTAATTACGAACTTATTAACAGTCCATTCTTTCCGTGGAATTTAGATATACAACGAACGGTAGATAGTATAAAGAATTGCTACCAGCTAGTAGCGGATACTACAGATGGTGTAAGGCTAAATAAAGCCTTAACAACAAAGCAATATCTCTCTAGACAGACCGATTTAGGGGTGGATCCTATTCCGTTTGAAGATAAGAAAGATAAAATAATATTTATAGGTAATATTTACGATGAGCAGTACGCAAGTCGGGGTAAGTTATTAGAGCATGTAAGTAATATGGGTCTTGATATACCGGTAGAAGTAATAAAAAGCGATTATAAGTTACCTTTCTCTCAATATATATCTATGCTTAATGAGTCTAAATATGTTTTAAATCCTTTTGGTACCGGTAAGTTTGTAAATGTAAGGCATTATGAAGCATTAGAACTAGGCTGCCGCCCAATCCAACAAATTTTAAGAAATAATGATTTTTTAAAGTATTATCCAGAACTTATCGACAGAGGAATGACTTTTGAATCGCCTGAAGAAATCCCACTACTTCTCCAAAATGAATATATACCTGAAGATTCAATTTATTTAGAAGATTATTTACAGGAAATAAAATTAGCTGAAATTATACAATGAATATTGAAAAGGAGTTTATAAAAAGAAAAAATAACACGTCTGATATCAATGAGCACTTAGAAACGTTATTTAATTACGGGGTTAAAAGTAATCATATTACAGAATTTGGATCAAGATTTGGCGACAGTACTGTAGCCCTTATTCACAGTAAGCCTAAAAAAATGATTAGCTATGATTTATTTAAATCTGATTTTATTAAAGAATTAAATGAAGAAAACTATTCATTTGTACAGAGTGATACCTTACAAGTGAATATTGAAGAGACTGATTTACTTTTTATTGATACTTTACATAGATACTTTCAACTCTATAATGAGTTAGGTCTCCATGCAAAAAATGTTAAGAAATATATTATTCTACATGATACTGAAACGTACGGTGAAGTAGATGAGCCACTCTATGCACCTCAAATACCAGTCAAAATGAGTGAAAAGGTAATTAGAACAAAGGCAAAAGGTCTTAAGCAAGCTATTAGCGATTTTTTAAATACTACTAAAGAAGGTAAGAATTGGAAAATAAAAGAAGTATTTACAAATAATAATGGACTGACAGTTCTAGAGAGACAATGAGTATAATTATTTTATCCTATACTAAAGATCCTAACTACTATTCAATGCTTAAGCATTGCATTAAATCAATAGGTAATTATGAGATAGTAGTGGTGGAAACAAATAGTAAATTAAAAGGTAAGGATATGATGTTACCTGCTGATTTTATTTTTCCAGAAGAAGAATTTAATTATAATAAGTTCCTTAATTACGGATTTAAGCATTTAGATAATAAAGAAAAGGTAATTATTTCTAATAACGACGTTATATATGAACCAGGCTGTATTGAGGCGTTATTTAAAGGGTTAGATACTTACGACTCTGTATCACCAGTTGAAAAATTTAGCTCAAAGAATGTTACTGGCTATACTGTCGGTGAACATGTAAAAGGGTGGTGTATTGGTTTAAATTATAAAATATATGAACAGATGGGTGAGTGGGATGAAAACTTTAAGTTCTGGTATCAAGATAATGACTATTGCAACTTTTTGAAAAAACACTCTTTCAATCACGCTCTTATAGGTAGTGCAGTAGCTAAGCATCTTTGCTCGAAAAGTCATTCATTAGTAAGTGACTTAAAAGATTTTACTAATGATCAAATTAGTACGTTAGAACGAAAGTGGGATAATAGAGTTGATTAAACAATTTCATATTATATCATAAGGATATGATTATTGATCAGCAAGTTTATAATGGCGATCTCATTCACGATCGTTTCGCGTATAAATTCTTTAGAAAAGAAGTTTCTCCATATGGTAATATTGTAGCTTTTAGAGCTCCTATGTATGTTAGTGATAATCTAATTGATCTAGAAGATACACTAGCTAATGATTATATCTTTTCAGAGGATGCAATTAATTTTTGTTGGGAGATACCCAATCTATGTCCGTTGGGAGCAGTTGCTTTTCAACGTCTCTTTAATACTACTATCGCCGGTATGTTAGGTCAACTTATTCAAAGACCTATTAACATGGATGGTGATGATATTATGGTGACTGATGAGTTTATTGGAAGTGATAGTAAAAAGCGCTCTGAAGGTAAAGTTAGTGTATCGATTACCTATAGTAAAGAAGATATTGCTCTTGGTCATACTGGTATTAATGTACAAGCTGGTAAGAAAGCTCCAGGTTTTGCTTATTCTAGTAATCTTAATGATAGTCAGATAGAGGCGTTTATGGATGCTGTAATTAAGGCGTTCGAATTAGAGGTTAAAGATCAGTGGATTGCTACAACTAAAATAATTAGTTAATGAACTTCTTTCAGCTACAAAATAAGCTATTTTATTCTAAAAAGACTAATGCCGAGTTTTTAGATTCAGAAGGTGAACAATCCTTTGCCCCGTTTATGTTTAATAGATGGTTATCCTTTTATAGTAAAGGTATGGCTTCTATTACTAATGAGACTTTAAATAGATTCGGTAGTGTTTTTCAAGATAAGCAACAGCAATATAGATTGTATTATTACTTTATTCCGAGATTAAAGTTTAAGCGCATATCTTATAATAAGAAGAGTAAAAAGGAAGAGAGTGAAGAAGATAATCTAGATATTATTGCGCGTAATAAGAATATCTCTGTAAGAGAGTTGAAGTCATATATGGATTTACAAAACACTACAAGTAAATAATTTATATGGCAATGGCATCTATTGATAATCTAGCTCCTACGCGAAGTCTAATCGACTTAACACAAGGAGGTAAGGGTGATTTTGGTTTAGACGACTACCAGCTTAGTTTCGTATTTGATGATATTCTTCTTGTAGAATACGCTGATGAGTCAGCTAACGGCGACGAAGTTATGCGTAATGGTATAGTTGTACCTACAAACGCGATGACTAAAGCATGGCGGAAAGGTAGAGTGATTCTCGCGGGACCGGATACTAAGTATGTAAAAGAAGGTGATATAGTTATTTTTCCAAATAATCTTGGTGTTACTATTTCTAATGTAGAGATTACAGGTAAGGGTAAAGTTGCAAAAGGTATCTTTCTAAACGAAGAAAGAATGTTTGGTATTTGTAAGCCAAAGAATGATAATACAGAGGTCAGCGCTTGATTCTATTCTTTTAACGAATGTAGTAGACTTAAGATTTGCGCGCAGAATACCTAAAGCGGGGTTTCCTGCTACTCGTCGTATACTCTGTACAAAATCGTATAACTTACTTAACTCTACCAATGGTAAAATTACCCTGAACTACAAACCACCAAGAGGTCCGCATAGAGTAAATGAAGCAGCTGATAATTTACTAGTAGTGTGGGATATCTTAATGCAAGATTATAGAAATATTAATATGAATCAAGCTAATCTAATAACACAATATCCGGCTGATGATTCATTTTGGAAATATTTTAATGAAAGTATATATCCCATGTCGGGGGAACAAAAACTAGCTTTTATGAACTCATGAATATAAATTTAGAAAGAGTAAATCAAAGCTTAAAGCCGTTTTTATTACAAGATATAATAATAAAAACTGATAAGAAAATTATTAAAAAGGGCAAACTTAAGCTTTTTAAAATTAAACAGTATAATATATCTCTTTCTCTTGAAATTGACGATAAGATTAAAATTTACGAAATACCCTACCCGTTTAAGATTGAAGGTTCGTTAGATAAACTTATATTTAACTACCGCCTAAGTTCCTTTATACCTGAACAATTTTCGATTTTTATTAAATTACTAGATTGTAGCTCTAAATCAAAATTTTATGACAATCTGCTTTACATATTGCCTAATAAATGAACTATGTTATAATTAGGTGTGCTAACTGGACTAATTAATAGCTTCCCTTCTGGATATGATCCTAATCCAACTCAAGTAAAGCTTCTAAAAAATATAGAACAAGCGTTCACCGATGGCTATAAGTTTGTCGTCTGTAACGCCCCTACAGGGTCAGGTAAATCTATGGTATCGAAGACTGTAGGTAATGTTGCTGGTCAATGTACTAAGGAGTATCGCGATATAGTCACGAGCTACCTAGCGTATAAACGTACACAAGGAGGTAACTATGCATACGAGGATGAGTGCAATGAAGAAAAATCGTTTGGATGCACTGCATTAACGATTACTAAAGCTTTACAGGATCAATACAAAGAGCTATTTAATGATGTTGAGGTATTAAAGGGTAAGTCGAACTATAGTTGCGTAGTAGATGAGGATTACTCGGTTGAAGTAGCGCCATGTTTACATCTACCTAAGCTTCGTGAGGAATGCTGGAGTAAAAAGTGTTGCTCGTATTACGAACAACGTAATAAGGCGTTAACTTCGCGATTCAATACTCTCAACTATAACATGTTCTTTGCATTACCTGAACATCTTAAAAAGCGTGAATATTTGATTTGTGATGAAGCGTCTGAGTTGGAAGATCAACTTGTTAAAGAATTTAGCTGTACTATTAATTTTGAGTTTCTTTATAAAAACGAAGTTGAAGTAAAACCGTTTCTAACAAAAAGTACTAACGTCGAAAAGTGGATAAATCGATTAGTTCTTTCACTTAAAGAGCGTATAGATTGGCTTAAGGATGCAATAGGTAGTACGAGTAAGGTTAAGACGAAATACCTTATTCAGAAGAAAAACGAGTTAGTAGCTCTTGGTAATTTGCATAGTAAGTTATCGCTTATTTTAGAAACATGGTATGATAGTGAATATATATTTGAGAGGGATAGTAGAGCTATTACATTTATGCCTCTCAAGGTAGACAAGCTATCGAATTATTTGTTTAAGTATGCTGATAAAGTAATTCTTATGTCAGCAACTATTATTGATCCTAAGAATTTTTGTAAGTCGTTAGGTATTGATAACTATAAGTATATTGAAGCTGAGTCAACGTTTGATGCTAAGAATGCGCCGATTTATTGCAATACTAAGGTTAAGTTAAATTACTATAACATGCAAAAGAACTTACCTAAGGTATGTAAACAAATAGCTCAAATTTGTGAGTTTCATAAAAACGAAAAAGGGATCATACATTCACAAAATAAGAGTATTACTAACTTCCTATCAGAAAATCTTACTGATCGTAGATTCTTAATACGTGAACCAGGTGTACGAAATGAGGTTATTTTAGAGCAGCATATGGAAACCGATGATCCTACAGTTCTTATATCACCGTCTATGTCTTATGGAGTTGATCTCAAGGATGATCTAGCCAGATTCCAAATTATTATTAAAGCGCCGTATTTACCTACTAAAGATAAACGTATTGAGAATCTAATGAAAGAGGATTTTGATTGGTATCAAAATAAAATGCTCTGTTCGTTAATTCAAGCTTGTGGTAGAGGTATACGATCTCATAAAGATCATTGTATAACATACATTCTTGATGCTGCTATTGTAGAAAGTATAGTAAAAAACAGACATAAGCTTCCTAAATACTATCTAGACCGATTCGCGTAATAAATATATGTAGTGCGTAACAGAGCATACCATTTCGAAATTAAGGATCTACTCACGCAGTTTGTAGCAGCGTTTGATGATACAGTTATTTCGCGTTTCGATAAAAATCGTAATGCTAAGCAGAATATTGAAGTAAGGTACGTCTTTGCTCCTAAGCAGAGAATAATGTATGATATAGTTAATAAAGCTCAAAATCTTACATTACCTGTTGTAGCGGTAAACTTAACTAGTGTTACCAGAGATGAATCTAGAGTTTTTAATAAACTAACACCTTCATATCTACCAGGTCAATTGAAGGAAGACCCTAATAAGGGTTCTAAGTTTTTAATGCCGGTACCGGTAGATCTTTCAGTGAGTATGTCAATTATGACGCGTTATATGGCTGATGCTGATCAAATTATATCAAATTTTGTACCTTACAACAATCCATATATTATTCTATCTTGGAAAGTTCCTGCTGAATTCGGCGCTGATTACGATCAGGAAATAAGGTCCGAGGTATTATGGTCAGGAGATTTAAACTACAGTACCCCTACCGATGTAAGTTATTCAGATAAATTCAGAGTAGTTATTGACACTTCGTTCACAATAAAAGGGTGGTTATTTCCTGAGGCAAAAGGTATACAAGAAACTATCTATACTATAGATAGTAATTTTATAAATGTTGATCTAGCAAATAGAATATATGACCCAGAAGGTAAAGAATTAGATTTTCTTACATACGAGCAACAAGGATATAATGCTCTATCTGCATATAATGATACAGTACCTAAAACATACACTGAGACAGTTACAATATCTGCCATCCCAGAGTTCACTAATATCTTCTATGCGACTACTGGGACCTTTAACGCTGCGCGTGGTTTAACTACTATATTAAGTAGCTACGATAATAACTTTACCCTTTATGGAAAACGATTTGACACAAGCAATAGCTATTACCTTTCTTCAAATGTAGATAGCTTCCATACTAATTACCAGGAAATTACATCCGCGCAATCACCCACTATATCAGGGTATAAGCTCGATAATCATTTCTACTCTACAGGTAATGATAACATTGTTAACCTGTTTTTCCCTGCCTCGTCACTGTCAAATTCCGGTGACTTTACTATTATAACAGCAAACGAAGCAGGATGGGCTACTACATATCAAGCCCAGTCATCAATTATTAGAATTTAAAGATTCTTAATAATGCTTTGCGCAGTATGAATTTCGTTAAATTCATCGTACGGGCATTCATGAACTGCGCCGGTAAAGTTGTAATCATAAAGATAACTATCTATATGTCCTTTAGGAAACTCTGTTTTCGGTAGTACGTTTTTATGCATATCATAGCCAAAGATTTTAGGTGAAGTACCTACCCAGACTACTGTTGATGGCTTATTGAGAGCTGCAGCTGCATGCTGTAAAGACGAATCAATAAGTAATCTTTTATCAGAAAAATTAATAAGATTAAAAAGTTCCTTTTTAGATACCTGTTTTTCGAATCTAATAGCTCCTTCTAGCTTTGGATGAAAGTCATAACAAACATGCAAGATCATATATTTCTCTTTTAGTTTATTTACTATCTCTTGAGCTACAGGTGGTGGAATATCACGAACCCAGGAGTATGGGTGCTGTTGGTGCTCTTTACCCGGACCACCAAACGGCTGAAAAAGTAGTAATGGTTTGGTTTTCTGCAAAGACGCGAGCTGAGGGTCAATTAAGTCTTTCTCTCTCAAATTAAAGTGTATATAAGGCTTTTCGCTGTTATACTTAACACCTATCATATCGCACCACGATTTAATAAGATGCGTTTTTTTAGTAATATGACTTGTTTGTTTATAAGGCTCTTGCGCGAACACCTCTACATCTTTACCATGTATATAATCTTGATAAAAATAAGGTACGTTACCCAACCTAAAAACGCGATGAATATCTTTATTATTGAGATATACTTCTGGCCACGCACAAACAACAATAATCTTCCGATCCGGATTTTGTTTTTTATACGCTCTAACCACCGCGGTGGAGGCTACGTGCTTACCTATACCCCCTTCAATATGAAAAATAGCGTGCTTCGACATTACTATAATTTAATAGCAAAATCGAAATTTTCAACTAAAGTTTATGTGCAGCATGATATTCTTAAGAGTCCCCCACTATGCCAAATACCTCCACTAACTAATGGATCAGATGTCGGTAAGCATTGTAGAGTCAAACTTCCACCAACAGTAAGATTACCGGTAATAGTAAGTGATTTAGCACCAGCTATATTTACATTATTACTTATAGTAGTAACTCCGCAGATACCACTACCGCAAACAGTCAGATCACCGTTGACTATTACTGCAGTACCCGATTCAGAAATAATCGAGTCCTGAACCGTACCATCTGTACCGATGAATTTTGGCACTTTATTATTACCTACACTCGTTCCACAATAAGCTACTAATTTACCTCCCCAAACCTTACTATCAATTTCATCCGTCCCTAATGTATTATCACTATCTCTAATTATAACAGAATTATCTTCCTTTTCGGGTAGATTACTCATTTCAACTGTACAACCTCCTATAGTTATCGTATCATCAGCAGCATCTCCTAAAATCGTATTACCCCTTACATTTAAATCACTACATATATCAACTCCCCCATAAGCAGATAACGGGACATTGGTATGTATATAGTTAGCACCTCCACCTGCCACTGTTAAACTACCACATACCCGGGTATCGCCAGCTGCTGAAAGACCTGCAAAGTTAACATTACTACACGTGTGTAACCCTAAATCTAAAGATGAGCAGTTACCTGCACCGGTAAATGCTAAGTATCCTTGACTCGGTACACTAATACCGCAAACATATCGCCCGTCGTTTTGTGAAGTTAAAGCCGTAAATACAGAACTAACTGCTATCTGTCTAGTCTCTGTAGATTGAATTAATGGGGTTAATTCATTACCCACGAGTGTACTAGCTGGAGTTAATTCGGTTATTTTAATACCCATATAGATATTTATTGCAATTGATGTAAATTACATTAAAATATAATTGTGAGAATTAAATTTGATGAAAAATCTCATACCTATACGCATACTGAAACAAAAGAAAAATTTATTTCAGTTACAACGTTATTAGGTAAGTATAAAAAACCCTTTGATAAAGAATTTCACGCTAGGCGAGTAGCTAATCGTGAAGGGGTGCCGATTGAAATGGTACTTGAGATGTGGGAAAATGAGAAGAATAAAGCTTGTGATAGAGGTACTAATATTCACAAGCTTCTCGAAGACTATATTGAATATGGTGAAGTGAATGATACATTTAGTTGGTTGTATAAATCATATGATAAATCAGTCGAATGGCATGTTGATAGTTTTAATAAGATACTAAGCGAGAGTGTTTTATATAATGAAGAGTTTAAGATAGCTGGAATGGCTGATCTAATATACGAACACAAAAACGATGAATTTACTGTAGGTGATTTTAAAACAAATAAAAAGTTTAGATTTAGTTCTCCATTTGGTGAGCGAATGCTAGAACCGGTTGATCATCTACATAATTGCGAGTTTAACGTATACGCGTTGCAGTTATCAATGTATGCGTATATGTACGAGAAGCAAACAGGTAAAAAATGTAGAAAGTGTGTTATATTTTATTTAAAGGATGATGCGTTTAGAGCATACCATGTAAACTATTTAAAATCAGATATTGAGGCTTTACTTAACTACCATAAAATAAATACCTTAAATGGCTAAGTTATCAAAGAAATTCAATGAAAAGGTAGAGCGTCTGTATGATTGTCTTTACGAAATTAAAAGTATCGTTTATGAGGATGAGGATGATTGTGAGTTAGAAGAACTTTTAGATGGATTTACCGAGCAAATAGAATATTCTATATCTGATGGTGATATAAATCTAGAACAAATTATATCTCATATAAAACAAATAGAATAATGAAAGCAGTAATAGTAGGTAAAGGTTATGTTGGTAATAATATCTTCAATCAGTTAACTCAAAATGATTTTTTTGAAACTGTTGAGCTTTTTAGTAGATCAGAGTTAGATTATTCTGATCCATTCGAGCTAAGACGGGTCGTTGATAGAGATACGGTTGTAATTAATGCAGCTGGATTTACAGGAAGACCTAATGTTGATGAGGGTGAAATTAAGAAAGAGCTTTGCTGGGATTTAAATGTAAAATTGCCTCTTACTCTTAATAAGGTTTGTAGGGATATAGGTGCATCGATTATTCATATTACTTCTGGTTGTATCTTTACGGGGTATGAAAAAGATTGGGAAGAAAGTGATGTGCCTAATTTCGGAATGTTTAGCAATGATTCTTCCTTCTATAGTAAATCAAAACATGCCTTTGAGAGTATCTCTGACTATGGATTACATTTAAGAGTGAGAATGCCTTTCTGTGATACTTTACATGAGAGATCTTTTCTAACTAAAATCCTTAATTACGATAATTTAGTTAATACTATTAATTCTAAAACTTATGTACCTGAGTTATGTCGTTTTATTGAGCACTATATTACCGAAGGTTACGACGGCTATGAGACCATTAACTTCTGCAATAGAGATCCTCTTAGTACAGAAGAGATTGTAGATATGATGAAAGAGCGTGGTATACAAAACGATAATTGGAATTGGGAGAATTGGGATAAGATTCCAATTAAAGCTAATAGGTCTAATTGTGTATTGGATACAACAAAAGTAGTTGAGCAGTACGAATTTAATATTATCTCTGAGCATGAAGCGTTATCAAAATCACTTGATAAAATTGCTGATCAGTATTAATATATACGATGAGTGAGACGTATCTTGTTACTGGGGGTTGTGGATTTATAGGTTCTTACGTTATTGAAGAGCTTCTAAGAGATAAAGACGCTGATATAAAGGTTATATGTGTTGATAAGATGGGAGTAGGTTCCGATCTTAAACACATTCCTATTAAAGATAAAAGATTAAAGCATGTAGTGAGAGATATAACGAGCTCTAACTTTACGGAGTTTTTAGGGAAGGTAGATTATATTTTACATCTAGCAGCTGAATCTCATGTAGATAGATCTATTTCTAATCCTCTATCATTTGTTGATAGTAATGTAATAGGTACAGCAAATGTACTTGAACTATGCAGGCAAGAAGGAGCTAGAATGGTTCACGTCTCAACTGATGAAGTATACGGACATTTACAGCTAGACGATGAGCCCTTTACTGAAGAGCATCCTCTTAAGCCTCGATCACCTTACTCCGCATCTAAAGCTAGCTCCGATCTACTAGTACAATCATACATTACAACATTCGGGATTAATGCATCTATAACAAGGTGCTGTAATAACTATGGACCTAAACAACATAATGAGAAACTGATACCAACAGTTATAAGATCTCTAACTCAAGGTCAATACATTCCGGTCTATGGTAAAGGAGATAATATTCGCGAATGGATTCACGCTCGTGATCATGCTAAAGCTATTATAGAAGTACTACATAAGAAAGATGCTGCAGAGCTGTATAACATACCTGGTAGTGCAGAGTTTACTAATTTAGAGTTAATTGATCAAATTATTGAAACTGTAGTAGATAAAGAACCACGATATAGGAGACAGGATTATATTAAGTTTGTTGAAGATAGAGCAGGTCATGACTTTAAGTATGCTATATCAACAAAGCATAATTTAGACGCTGTAGCTAATCAGCAAAAGTTTGATTTATCTGAGACAGTTGATTACTACTTAAACAAGTATCTAAAGCACGCAGAATTATTTTAGAATAGGTACTTGAGTATAAGCTGATCATCAGTTAGCGCTTCTTCTTCGTCGCTATCAGTTTCAGAACTATCATCTAAACCTTCTTCATACTCCTCGTAGTAAGAATATATATCATCCTCATCAGCCTCATAACTTACGGTAGCATTACCCGATGAACTTTGAACAACTTCATACTTTTCTTTAATATCAGATAA
>Ga0098046_1000139_pt1 | contig 26746 bp, 37 predicted proteins | sample 11BtaG_FD_77067 | JGI IMG/M metagenome (GOLD analysis project Ga0098046, IMG submission 77067) | Marine viral communities from the Subarctic Pacific Ocean - 11B_ETSP_OMZ_AT15265_CsCl metaG | ecosystem: Environmental > Aquatic > Marine > Oceanic | place: Pacific Ocean | collected 2015-01-16
AATACTATCAAGAATACCAGCTAACGAAAATATAACTATACACCACACTAATACTAGCGGGCGAACGTTTTTCGAAAGCCACGAATCTGATGAAGCATCGGCTTGCCATCTGGAAGTGATAGATTGTATCTCTTTATTCTGTTGTTCGTATATTAATTGTTGTAGCTTTATTTTATCATCTAAACTAACGTCAGATTTAGTAATAGCTTCGATAGCTTCTTTAGGAGAGGTTACTCCTTGTAATACATTTCCTAGTGTAGGATTTATTACAGATGCTGCGCCAAACAATAATTGCCCAACGGTTGTATCTTTAAATTTCTTTTTACTCATGGTTAATATTTTTCGTAAGGATCTGTTTTACTATAAGCTTCTTTTTCCCATGGTAGGTTTGGATTACCTTCTTTCATTTTTGATCTAGAATACGCTTTACCTTTCCAATACACATTTTTGTCATCATAATCTAAATCACCTCTTTTAACTTGATCGACGTGTACCTCTTCATGGTCTATAATGCTTTGTACTTGTTCTTGGTCATTTGTTATTTTATCAGAAACTAATATAGTGCCATTTTTGTTTCCTTTACCTAAACAACCTTCTTCTAGTTCTCTTTCATAAACAGGAGACTGATTAATATTAAACGGGGGTTTTAATTTAAATGCCATTGTTTTAATTACCTTGTGAAAGCATGTGTCTAGGTTGTTGATATTTAGATGGAAGTTTCTTGCTATTTCTTATAAGCTGTTTTGCTTCTTCAGACATATTATCCCACTCCATAACTTGTTTTTTACTCATGCCTTTAGTATCGTTTGTATATTGAATCTCTTTCTCTATATTCTTAAAATGATCATCATCATATCTAGGTGGAGCATAAGCGTTTTGAGAACCTAAAAAAACATCTAAAAAACCTAAAGCTCTTTTACTTGCAAATTTTGCTACCTTACCTAATATAGATGCTTTAGGCGCTGTAGATTTTACAACTTGCTTTAATAAATGTTTTTTCGGATCAATACCAGGTGTAAAAATTTGTTTATTAGAATTTTGATTATTCGCTTGTATAATATTAGTATTCAACGGATCGTTTTCTATCTTATAATTACTTCTGCCAACCGTTTTTTGGGTTTGTAAAAAATGTGGCTCACTATTATTAAGAGGAGATTTACTACGGGACATACCCCAATTTTGTTTATACGCCATAAGGAAATTTTTTATTTAACATTTCTTTTCTTTTTTCACAACCACATCCTCCAGGTATACTGTCAGCTAGCTTTTTAATACCAGTAGCTTTAGTAAACTTTTCAATAGTGTCGCCTAAACCTTTAGATTTCATTACTTACCAAAGTTCTTAGCATAGTTAGCCATTTTTACAACCTCAGAACTATATTTATCTGTGTCAGACATTACAGCACTAGCCGCTTGCATAGCGTCTTTAAAACCATTAGCTTTAGCCCATTTAGTAAACTTACCTTTATTCTCAGGTTTAATTTCTGGAAATGATTTTCTACTAAAAGGATTGTTTTGGTAATAAGGCATAACTATTTTATTTTTCTTGCTTTACTTTTTATCTCCATTCCTTTCATAAATCCTTTAAGAGTACCATCATCCATTGCTTTGTCAGCTCTTTTTTGTCTTCTATTTGAAACATATCTAGCATCTGGATTTTTTCCACCTACCTTTTCTTCAATTTTCCCTTTACCTTTTTTTACTTTTCTTTCAGCTGCTTTTTTAGATATTTTTCTAGATACTCCGTATGTTCCAGATTTTTTTGGCAGCTCTTTTCTACCATCTTTCTTAGGTGGTTTTGGATCTAGGTCTTTTTTTCTTGGGGCTTTTTTTCTTTGAATTTTTCCAAACTTACCTTTTTCATCTACCTCAATTGTGGTATCCCCAACCTTTACTGTTTTCTTTTCGGTTGTTTTTGATTTTCTTGACATACCATCAGAAGCTTTTTTCATTGACTCTGTCTTGTTGCCATCTCCATCAATATCTATATAATCTGGTTTAGAACCTTTTCTTGACATTCCTTCTTTTTTATATCTAGACATACCAGCTCTATCATCTACTGGATTATACTTCATTAAATTTTTAGCTTGTTCATAAGAAGATTCTCTGGACATTCCTTCTTTCTTTTCATCGTATTTAACATCTCCTGCTAATTTAGATATATGCTTTTCATCAGCAGTTTGATTAATGTCTTTGTATTTACCTCCAGCTCTTTGATCATCTTTAACATCTCTTTTAAGATAATCCATATGCGCTTTGTCGTCTCTAATTGCAGCTTTCACATTTTGTTTTGTAATGTGAGTATGCATGTGTTTGTGTATTGGGTGTGCCATTTATTTTTTCTTTAATTATTAAAAATATGCTATTAATTTACCTGCCGTAGTTAAAGTGTTTGGTGATCCAGAACCTGCTGCAGCTCCCACTAAAACTTTTTGTACCATTACTGGGATAACATCTCCTGCAGGTACAGATTCTATAAAAACTAAATCACCTTCAACTGTTTCTACGTATACATTACCTGATGCACCTACGTATACTACAGCTCCTGGTGAACTTTGTTCGTTAGAATTAAATATTTTATATTCTTGCACCGCTACTCCTCCAGCAAAAGGAAAAATATCAGCTGATAATAGTAGAGTGTTATTATCTATAACTCTTACTACAGTTGCTGCAGATGGTGCGTTTATACCAGACGCTGTCATAGCGTACATGTTATATACAACCATACCAGGAGCAACACCTTGGTTACTTGTTAAACCATTAGCGTCGTATGTAGTTACAAAATTAGCATTAGTATCTCTTAAGTAACCACTAGTATCTACCACTGCTGTTGTTTTACCAGTGAATATCGCTGTAGGTCCCGGAATATTAATTGTGTCGCTAGGAGCTACCGGGATTGCGCTAGTATACGAGCTTGCATTTATCATCATGATTTATTATTTTTTATATTTACAATTTTTTCTAGAAATACTCATCTTCTTAGCTGAATCTTTACTAGGAGCTTTTACCGCTTTACGAGCTCTAGTTTCAAAAGACTCTACAATTCCTGTTTTAACAGGTTTTGAATCCATTTTAATATTTTTAGCTTTTTCAGTCATAGTCTGCATGGTTTCTGCTAAACCTTCTTTTGCTGTTTCCACGCCAACTTTACCCGCGGGTTTAAGATTACGTCCAACTTCTGTTCTTTTCATTTTCTTAGAAGCTGCTTTACCAGCAAGAGATCTGTTGATAGACAGTTCACTTATCTCTTTTGCTCTCTTATCATCCATGTGCATAGTATTATAACCAGTTCTTGGTTTAATATTAGCTACTATTTTATCTTTATCTGTTTTAGACTTACTCTTAACCCCTAAATCATTAAGTGGACTTTTCTTTATAGTTCCTAAATCTACACCTGCACCTGATCTAATAGCTGCGTCAGTAGTATATTTCATTTTTTTAAAAGCTGCTTCAGCTGCTTCATCTGTGTATTGAGAGCCAGGAGCAGAATTAGCTTTAGCTTTAGCTTCATAATCAAAACCACCAGCACCATCATCATAGCCAGGAATATCTTCAGGATCAACATTTGTGTAAGCAGATAATTTAGTATTAGGATCAGAAGATTTTCTTTCTGGACCTATAGGTTCGTTACTAGACCTACTCATTTCTTCTTCTCTTCTTTGTCTTTCCATATCTGGATCACCACCTTTTCCTTTATGTTTTTTAGCTTTATGACTTGCTAAATCTTTTTCTGACATTTCTTTATGTTTAACATCTTTTTCCTTCATGTATAATGGTGATATTCTTTTAAATGGATTATTAGCATTTAAAGGAGATGTTTTTCTTGATAAAGGATTTTTTTCTTGACTATATGACATAACTTATTTTTTGCATCTGGTTGATATTGGAACTGAACAGTCGCTGTAAGGAACTCCTGCTAATTTTAATTTCATAGCTCTTGGTCCTGAATTACTAGCTCCAGGAATATGAGGTCTCCCGTCTTGATCTAATGGTCCGTCCCATATTTGAGACTCACCTACTATGCCTACTGAATTATTTTTAGAAGCATGAGTGTGAGATTTATCTTCTATCATGTTTAATGGAGATTTACTACGCTTACGCATTTCATTCCAAGCTTCAGAATGCATCATATCTGAAGAACAATGATTTAATGGTGATTTTTTCATAATTATTTTAATTAGTGTTATATAAGCTGTTTATACCCATCGAATCAGGATCTGCTACACCAGGTGTTGGTGGTAAAGTTCTATCAAAAGATGGTTGTGATTGTTGTTGCCCAAACATACCAACCGCAGCTTGATTTGTTTCTGGACTAAATATAGCTGGTTTGTTATACATTTGTGGCATCATAGATTGTTGTTGATTTTCGCTAACCTGCTGAGCTCCTTCGTATAAAGAAAAAGTATTACCAGCTAAATTTGTTGAATCTTGACTAGAAGTATTTTCGGCCCAAGGATTTTCAGCTGGAGGTTGAGGTGCAGATGGAGGTTTTGCTGCGTTAGCTGCTGTTCTACTATCTAACAAAGCTTGGTATTTTTTTATTTTTTTATCAAAAACACCACCTGCTAACATGCTACTTGCTGCTCCGGTCATACCACCCATCATACCACTCATAGCAAGAGAATCACCTATATTTCGATTTCTTTTTTCTAATTTACTTATCTGTGATCTTAGCCAGTTATCGCTACGCATGTCAAGACTTACTGCCATGTTATCTATTTTTATCTTTATTTACATTATACATTGCTTGATACATAACTTTATCCATATAGCTTTCTCCAGCAACTATTTTATTTCTTCTTTCACTCATAGGTATATCATCTAATCCTAGCATTATTCTATAGATTCTACTAATTAATTGTTTACCTTTAAATGATATTTTATATATATTGTATTTCTGTGTAGTTCTATTTCTATGTCTCCACACTTCAATCCAATTATTTTGTATTAATTTATTCCACCTTCTATTATTCCAACTAAAAGTATAAGTACCTGTTTCAAAATCTTTTTTTGTAAAAAGATCTATACAGTCTAAATAAATTATTAATTCCAGCTCAGCATCAGTTAAGCCGTTGTTTTTACAAGCCCATTTGCGTATTATACGGTAATGTTTTAGCAAATTCAGATCTTTTAAATCTGATGCTTCTAGCTTTTTCATAAAACAACGACCACATTTTCTTGTCTGATGACTTGATATGGTTCTTTTTCTATTTCTATTCTATGAGCAGCAGCTTTATCAAAATAAATTGTATCATCTTGTTTAACAGCCACTACTGAGTCTCCAACTTTAATAACCTTAGCTTTTTGAAAACGAACATCTTCTCTTTGCTTTTCAGTTAAAATTAAACCACCTTTGGTTTCTTGATTTGACTCTTCTATTTTTTTTATAATTAAGTTATTTCCTATCGCCCTCATGTAATCTAATATTATTAATTATACAATCAGTTGATAAAATTGTTGTTGCTACAGAAGCCGCGTTTAGCAACGCGCTTTTTGTTACCAATAACGGATCTATTATTCCATTATCAATCATATTTACCATATTACCTGTAACCACATTAATTCCAAAACCATCTTTAGAAGGTATTGTTATCTTTTCAATCCCAGCGTTTTCTAAAATAGTTTTGTAGGGTGAAAGTATAGCTTTCATTAAAACAACTTCTCCTTCATTATCTTCTTTACTATTTAACGCAGCATTTAATAATGCAATTCCACCACCAGGAACTATACCTTCTTTTATCGCGGCTTTAGTAGCACAGATAGCGTCTTCAACTCTATCGCTTTTTTCTTTTAATTCAATTTCTGAATTAGCACCTACTTTAACCACGGCTACTTTAGCAGCTAATAACGCAAGTCTTTTTTCATGTGCTAGTTTAAACCCAGGTATTTTTTCTACAGCTTGTTTTTGTTGAATTTCTTCAATTAAATCTTTAACTGCTTCTGGAGTTTTTTCTACTTGTATTATAGTATTTTCTTTATTACTAGTTACTTTCTTTGCCTTTCCTAAATGACTAGGATCTATTAAATCCATATCGTCACCTAGATCTTCATTTATAACTGTAGCGCCTGTCATTAACGCTAAATCGTTTAGTTTTTCTTTTTTAGTAAAACCATACGTAGGAGCGTCTACTATGCAGACTTTTATATTGCCCTTCATTTTATTCATAGCTAAAGCAGCTAAAACTTGAGGTTCTACATCTGCAATTATAAATAAAGGTTTATTTTGTTTTATAACATATTCTAATACACCTTGTATTTTTCTTATGTTTTCTATTTTAGATTCTACAACTAAAATTAGTGGATTTTTTAACTCAGCAGTACCTTTTGTTTTATCTGTAACAAAATGTAAACTTTTTATTGGTTTATCATACTGCATACCATCTATAATTTCTACAGAAGACTCTAGTTCTTTTGATTCTTCCATTATTACAACACCTGTTTTATCAACGCTTTTAAATGCTCCTCCAATTAGTTCGCCTAATTCTTTGTCATTATTTGCTGATATAGTTGCAACCTGGTCTATCATATCACCTGTTACTTCAATACTTATATCATCTAAGTATTTTACCACTTTTTTAACAGCTGAGTTTATACCTTGTTTTAAATCTCTGGTATTAATATTTTTTTTGCTAGCTTCTCTTAGTATAGCATTTGCTAATACCGTTGCTGTAGTAGTACCGTCACCAGCTTCTTCTACAGTTTTTCTAGCAGCTTCTTTTATAAGTGTTGCACCCATGTTTTCAACAGCGTCGAATAACACTATTGAGTTAGCAACAGTTACACCATCTTTTGTAATGATTGGTTTTCCTTGATCATCTTCCAGGATAACACACTTGCCGCTAGCTCCTAATGTGGAGCTAACAGCTTTAGTGAGTTTTTCTATCCCTTTAAATATTTGATCTTTTGCATCTTTACCGAAGTTAAGATGTTTCACAAGTTTATTGGACATAATTTAATTGTATTTAATTTTATTTAAAGGTTTTCACGACTTTTGGTCCTTTCAAGAAATCTACTTTCTTAGCATAGTGTTCTACTGATCCATCAATAGCTTGTTCTGCTCCTTCAAGAGTTTCTCTTCTGGTTACGTCGATCCAAGTATCTTTGTCTTCTGGACTCTGGTACTCGGTTTGATAAAATCCATTTGGTAATTGTACTATTCTCCAGTGTTTTTTCTCTGAAAGATGTTTCCAAAAATTAACAGTTTTATCGTCGGTTTGTGGTTGACTATTCCACGTATTAGTCTTGTAATAAAAATACGTCATTGGTTTAGGTATTAAAATTGGTTAATAAAAATTGTTTTAGCTAATTCCAATAGTTGAGAATACAATTTCTCCACCAGCTTTAGAAGCTACAAGCGTACTTTGCTTAGATCTAAATACAGAACCTGCAAGCGCTGGATTTTTAGGATTAGAAGCGGTTTGAGAACTAGCAACTGAATTAGCTGGTTCAACCATAAGTGTTAAAGCTTGACCTGGTGCAGGGTAAGATACCATGTTCCAAGGTAATTCTTGAGCTTTAGTAATAGCTCCCCAAAATGCTCTTACTACGTTTGGTGCTGAAGCTACATTAAAACCAGCAGTAGTAGCTGGAGTTGTTAAAGTAGCAACTTTACCTGATTTGTAAGTAATAGCTACTGTAGTAGCGGAGTTACCATTGTTTCCAGTTGCAACAACCGCCACAACGTCGTCTATATTAACAGGTGTTACTACACCGCCAATAAGAATGTTTAAAAATTTGTTTGCCATTTTATATATGTTTAAATGGTTAAGGTCTACTATTAGTTTCTTTAAGTGTATTAGGTAAGGTAAACCTAAAAAATACCTTCTACACCTTATATGTTATTATTACCTGTTTTTCTTGATTTTTACTTTATTTTTCTAAAGCAGCTAATCTTCTTTCTAAATCTTCGTTCTTTTGAGCTAATTCTTTAACCGCTTTCATTAAGTATGGTACCATCTCCATTGGGTGGAATCCATATCTAGCATCTTGTCCTTCACCATTTAATTGATATACTTCTGGGAAGTTTTCTGTTTCGTATTGAGCTATAAATCCTTTTACTTTAGCAGCTCCTTTATCACCTATCGCTGCTTTAAAATCAAATTTCTTAGGAGTTAATGCTAAGAATTTAGGTAACACATCTTCGCTCCAATCAACTATGTTTTTCTTTAGTCTTATATCAGAACTTGATGTTGAGTAAGTAACAGCTGTATTAGTTGCGTTATATCCAATGTAACCAATTATATTACTAGTACTTCCACGATAGAAATTCATATATCTACCATACAGAGATCCATAATTTATCATTTGGAACATATTAGCTCCTTGTCCAGTGTTAGTGTTTCTAAACTGAGCAACACCATCAAAATAACTTCCACCAGTATCACTAGTTGTAATAATTAAACCTTGAGTAGCTCCAGCAGTTTGAGAACCGTATCTAAAGTAATAAGTACTACCTGTGCTTGTACCTGCACTACCAAATCCATAATATCCAGCAGCTCCAACACCTGATCCGTGTGTGTAGAATTTAACAGAGTTGTTATAATATAAAGTTACAGAGCTGTCATCGTTACATATAATACTGTTTTCACCAGATTTAGCTTGTATATATATATTACTACCATCATCATTATCAACATTATTTCTTATATACAAATGACCTGTGTCGTTGTCTATATAACTTCTACCGCTTGAATGATAAATCTCTAAATCTTGACTATTACCTATTTGAATTTTATCACTATCTTGTAATCTTAAATTGTTGTTCAAGGTAACAATACCTGAAACCCCTAAAGTTCCTGGAATATCAACACCACCTGTGGTAATACCAATAACATTATAAACTGAATCATCAGGACAATTATATCTTATATATCTTTCTCCGCAGTTACCTACTCCAGCGCCGTTTAATATTATACTTCCAGTAACAGCTATACCATCATTGTTTGTTTGCAACGCGGGTAAGTCGTTGTGAAACAACTCTACACCTGCATTTTCAGTTAAAGTAATCCATCTTTCACCACTTCCATAAGTTTGAAAAAACATATTAGTAGCTGCCCTAATATATAAGTTCCCCGTACCTACTTCATCTATAAAAGAATTTGCTCCTTGATGATAAATTTGTAAATCTTGTGAAGCACCAAACTTTAATTTTCCACCATCTCCATCAATTGCCATTAATAAATCTTTACTTGCAACTAATGATTCTATACCACCATCTATTCTGAAGTATTGAGTAGTACCTCCTGACCCGTCATCAGATTCAAATGATATATCACCAGTATCTTGTCTTTGTCTAATAGTAAAGTTACCTGTATAATTTTCTATGTAAGAATCAGCACTGTTGTGGTATATTTGTACATCTAAAGAATCTCCAAAAAGTGCTTTTACATTATCCGTATGCACTGAATCTTTACTAAATTTTACTCTATGATTTGCACCATCTACTTGAAAATATGTAGCTAAACCTCCAGTGCTATCATCACTTTCAAAAATAATATTACTATTATTAGCTCTTTGACTAATATAAAGATTACCAACTTCATTAGCTATAACAGATTCCGTACCGCTGTGAGAAAGATGTAAATCTCCTGAGTTTCCAAATCTAGCTGCAATACCGTCATTAAAGTACATTCCCAAATCAGCTGATACAAGTAAATACTCACCACTACCATCTATTCTAAAATATTCAGTTAAACCACCTAAACCATCATCAGATTTAAAGGTTATGTCTTTAGCATCTGCTTTTTGCAAAAAGAGTAAATCACCAACGTGATTTTGAATCACTGAGTCTCCACTGCTATTATGATATATTTCTAAATCATCACCCGTACCCCAATAACTAACAACATCATCTCCATGTTTAGTAGTTCCAGTCATTGTTCCGCCAGCGAGTGGTAAATAAGCTCCACCTGTTGCTGGCGCAGCACCTATATCAGATAATACTTGAGCGCCTGTTCTGTATCCAACTTTGTTAGCGCCTGATGCGCACAAAAATTTATCAGGATCAGCAGTTGCGTTATTTATTGTTGTTATAGTAAGTTCGTCACCAACTGTAACATCACCTGCAAAAGTAGCATTTTGATTTGTGTCTAAAGTCAATGCTGCTGTTGGTGAACTTGTTGCGTTTGTTTGAAATTCTATAATCTGGTCTGCTCTTAAAATTGCTCTATCACTACCATAGGTTAAAAGACCTTTTCCACCACCCCATTGTAAAGTACCTGCAAAAGCTGCGTTACCATCTTGTGTAAAAGCTAAAGCGTCAACTGGAGAGCCTGTATTTTCTGATTTGATTATAAACTTATTATCGTTTCCGCTACCACTACCTTCGTAATAAAGTCTCCACCCAACATTATCACCACTCCCTCCATTACCTATGTATATCGCAGCGTCAGCAGATGCCAATCCATCTCCACCGATATATAGATAATCTGTAGCTTGTGCTTCTGTAGTTCCATTTGCTAAAACTAAATGAGAACCATTAATTGTAACATCACCTGTAAAAGTTGCGTTACCATTTTCAATAAGACTTAAGCTACCTCCTAAATCTAATACGGAAGCGGCATTACCACCTGTGTTGCTAATATAAAAACTATCGGTTGCGTTTGCGTTTTCAAGTTGAATTCTTGCACTACCTTTTAGTTTTAAAACATCACTACTACTTCCTTCACCATCTATAATTAAACTACCGGTCATTGTACCACCAGTTAAAGGTAAATAAGGTCCACCTGTAGTTGGTGTACCACCGTTAATATTATCTACCCAAATATTAGCATATCTTAAACTTGTTGAACCTAAATCAATAGCTGAATCTGATAGTGGTTTTGCATTTTGACAAATAAATATTGTATCTGCAGTGTCTTCTGTGAATCTCAAGAATTCAGCACCACCAACAAAAAACCTTAATCTATCATCAACATCTTCTCCAATATATGTATGAGAACCACCTCCAAAATATAATTTTTTACCTACTGCAATATTCACGTTTCCTGCAAATGTACTAGTAGATGCAGCGTTACCAACTGCTATTCCAGTATTAAAGTGTGCCCAACCAGAATCTGACATGTCTAGTCTAAGAGCATTTACTGCGCTACCATCATCATTACCTGAAAAATAAATATCTGCATTTTCCGCTGGACTATTTATATAGAAATTACCACCTGATCTAAAAAATTTACCAAATATACCTCCTGAAACTTTTAAATGTATTTCTGCAGTAGCTGAGTCTAAAATTACTTCACCCGCAGAATCTAATAATATATCATCTACAGCAGCAATAGTAAAATCACCACCACCACTCTCTGTAAGTGTTGCGGCATTTGAACCATCTGCTGTTATAGATATAGAACCTGCATCAACAGTTAGGTTCGCGTTTATTGTAGCAGCACCATTAGAGTAAAACGTTCCTTGATTATATAAATCATAACTACCATGAACTGAAGTTGTTCCTACTGCTAATTTAGCTGTAACTGCAACATCACTAGAAAATAAAGCATCTTGTGATGTATCTATTGTTAAAGCCGTTCCACCATTGGAACTGATTATAAAAGGATGGCTTGAAAAAGTTCCAATATGAGCATTTGAATCTTGTGCAAACGCTTTTAAAGTTGTTGTTTGTGATGTATCTGTTATAGTTAAAGTTGGACTACTAGCAGAAGTCATAGTAATATCCCCTGCAAAAGTAGAGTCATCTGAACTAAACGTGATTGGTCCATCGGCAATTGTTTCTGAAGTTCCAGACCCATCCCATTTAACTACTTTTTGTCCTGTACCAGCACCTGATATAACAGATGTGTTATCTATTTTTTGCCACGCAGCACCTCCAGTTAAATTACTATTGTAAACAACCCAGTCACCTGTATGCCATGAATCTGGTTCAGTACCTGTGCCGTTTGGAGTAGCAGCTCCATTAGCGCTACAAATATAATAATAACCATCTTGTTTTGTTACAGTATTTAAATTAGGATTACCATAACCAGAATTTAAACTAACATCTGGATCCCATGTTCCTCTAAAAGTTGTAGAACCAGTTATACTAGTATCTACATATGCTTTAATACTTTGCTGTGTAGCTAGCGCTGTAGCACTATCACTACTCATTGTGTCTTCGTCTAAGATTGTTGTAACCGTAGCACCACCACCTATTTTAATCCCATTATTATTAGCTAATAATCTTTGACCACCACCAGTTACTAATTGAATAGAATCAGCTGTGTTAAATCCAAAGTAAGTATTTCCATCATTTACGTGATAAATATAACTAGGCATGTTTAAAGTTTGCGTGAAATGCACACCACTATTTGTAATATTTACTTGCTCAGCCCCACCAACATAAAACTTAAGATTACTATCACTTTCTTCTTCTATATAAGTATGACCACCAGCACCATCTAATAATAATTTTCTACCTTGTGGTATAAAGAAATCTGTTGATCCTACTACACCAACATCACCACTAATACTAAATCTATCACTACCACCTGTGTGTACTATAAAAGTATTAGCACCGCTGAAACCAAACTGAGTATCACTATCACCATCATGAATAAGATAATTAGGTATAGTTAAACTACCTGCAAAAGTTGCCCCAGATGCTGCAATTCTAAAATATTCTGTACCTCCAATTTGATAAACCTGATCAGATGTTGAATTAACAATTAAAGCACCGCCAACAGAAGACAAAGCAATATTGCTTGAGTTATCTGTATCTGTTAAATTAAGAGCAGGAGCAGCATTAGAAATTGTGATATTGCCTGACATTGTGCCACCAGCTAGTGGTAAATAAGGACCACCTGGTAAATGCGAACTAGAATTAGTTTTAACCATTAATCCATTAGCGTCTGTACCTAATAAATAAGTTGGAGTACCCGTGTTGCTTGTACCTCTATAATCATAGAAAGATATTTGACCACTATGCTTGATACGCATAGATTCATAGAAATCACCCGATCCATCTGTTCCTTGAGTATAAAAAGCAATACCTTGATAATCACTATCACTGCTCTCAGCAACAGCTGTAATCATTGCTCTTCTTCTATCACCTGTTGCCCAAGTTATAGAACCATATGTGTTTTCAGCAGTTCCAGTACTATATAATACAATACTATCTTGTCCGCTTAGGGTTTCAGTAGCACTATAATCAGCATCTGAAGTAACAGCTGTATTATATATTTCTAATTTAGCTCTAGGATTTGACTGATTAATACCTAATTCACCGTCAGCGTTTAGTGTCATTTTTTCACTTCCACTAATAGTCCATTTTTGTAAACCACCACTTCTATAATCAATAGCGCCATCTGATTGCAACCTTAAAAGATCACTAGTACTAACCCATTGTAAATATGCTTTTTCCGTACCAGAAACATATAAACCAAAGTATGGTGAACCAGCGTCTACTCTTATTGAGCTTGTTCCTTTTATAACACCAGCAACATCTAAAGTGTATTGAGGGCTTGTATTTCCAATACCTACTCTACCCTCTGAGCCATCTGCTCTAAACATAACATTTCCAGATGTATCAAATATATCAAAATCACTATTTTGAGTTACCCCAAACATTAAATCCCCAGCGTCGGGTTCTGTAAAATACAAACCTGATGTTCCGTGAATTATCCTGTAAGTTTCTTGCCCAGATCTTGTAAATCTCAAAGCTTCACCTGTGCTTTCTATATGTAATTTACTACTTGGCGAAGTAGTTCCTATTCCAACTAAACCAGCGTTTGTAATAAACATTTTACTAGAACCATTAGTTCTAAATTCTAATGCATTGTCTGAAAAAGCGGTATCAATTACACCAGAGCTATTGCCACCAGAATAACTTAATTTTACACCATCTGTTGAACTAGCTATAGTTGCCTCTCCATTATATACATGAAATTTAGTGCTAGGCGAAGAAGTTCCGATTCCAACTAATCCGGTAGATTTAACTGTCATTCTAGTAGTGTTACTAGTTTGGAAAATTAGATCAGCTGTATTAACACGTAATCTTACATCTTTGCTTTGACCATTATCACCTAATTCTATTAAACCACCAGTATAACCAACATGACCTCTACTGTTAAATTGAATTAAAGCACTATCTCCTATATCTCCACCTAATGGATTTATGTATACACGAGGATCGTTATCAGAACCATTTATTGTAATATCACCTCCTGATGAACTTACTATTGAATTACCTAATGCAGAACCACCTGTCCATATAGGTAAATACGTTGCTGTACCACTACCGGTTACTGTTCCTGAACCACCTGCAGCGGTTTCGATAATATTTCCTGAAGAATCGACCTGAAGATTATAGGCGGCCGTACCTGTGAAAGAACCTGATCCGTAAGCACTTAAATTTACTTTACCATCAGATTTAATAGTCATTTTTGTAGTTGGACCAGTGGCTGTTGCTACGTGAGTTGTTTGAAAATGTATATCAGATGATCCATTGTCTAACGCGCTTCTTACTCCTTGTATTCTTGCAATATAATTTGTTAAAGTCGCAGATGTAGATGTTCCAAATAAAATTTGACCACCCATACCAGGTGTGTTACTTCCATCGATATCTAAAAATATATTAGCTGTAGGTGAAGAGGCGTTAGCCGCGGTAATTTGTAATTTAGTAAGAGGACTATTCGTTCCAATACCAAGTTGACTATTATTATTTAAATATGAATTACCAGTTGATGATAATCTTACACCTTCCGTAGTACCGTCATGGTCATACATTGATAATCTAGCTCCGTTACCAGTACTTCCAATATGAAATTCAAATCTTTCTTCACCATTAGGTGCTCTAAATCTAGCATATCTTTGAGCGTCTGTAGATAAAACGTCTAGTACTCCAGTAGGGGAAGTAGTTCCTATTCCAAGTTCACCATCTGCCGTAAGACGCATTTTTTCTGAACCACCAAAAAACCATTTAAAATCTCCAGCAGAAGCTGTTAAAACATAATTATATCCGGCTGAATCCCAATATTGAGTTAATTTTGGGTTTCCATTAGCTTTACTTACTAATGCGCCTGTTAAATCGTTTCTTGAAGAGTTTACACTTAAAGAAAATGTATTTGCCGAAAGGTTGGTTGGAGATGCATCTCCTATTCCGACGTTACCAGCACTTGTAACACGAAGTCTTTCAGCACCAGCTGTTGTAATTTGAACATGATCATTTGCAACAAATATGCCATCACTACCATCTGAGTTTTGCAAAAATAAACCACTGCTTCCACCTCTAAGGTAAAGCACGTTGTTAGTATGTAAAACTCCTGTTGCCTGGGCTATTGTACCTCCTGAGAACTGTACACCCGCACCCGCATTAATTTTTGTGTAAAATGCTTGTTGCGCCATTTTTGTATTTTATTAAATTACGCTACTATATTTTGTACTAATACTCTTACATCATTTGGCGGAGCTGTATCCGCAGTTAAAGTAATTTGTGTAGTAGAAGTTCTATCTACGTTAACAATGATAGTTTCATAATTGGTAGCATCGTAGCATTGTACCATTACGTCATATCCAAAAGCAGGAACACCAGTACCACCACTATGTGTGATAGCTTGCGCAACTCCCGCTGCTAAAGTAACTGTTGTAGCAAAAGAGTTAGTGTCTTGTAATTTACCAGCTAAAGCTGATACATCTATCTTTTTATTTGTTGTGTTAGCTTTATCATATATTAATAAAGCATCATCAGCAGCAGCAGCTGTTAAAGCAGTTTGACCAACTATGTCTAAACCAACTACAGCAGCTTGACCTTCTCCAGTAGCGCCAGATACATCTATACCTAACCTGTTGTTGGCGGCAGATTCAGCTACAGTAGCTGTATAATTACCTGTAGTTTCAGTACCAAGCGTTACGTTTGATATACTAACAAAACCTGTGTTTACTGAGAAGTTATCAGAATCATAACTTGATATACCAATTGTAGCAGCACCGGCATTTGCACCAGCTGTTGCTAAATCAGTATCAGACTGAGCAACTGCAAAATCAGTAACAACTGATTGATTAGCTGCAGCAGCAGTAACTGCGTATACAGAATCACCAGGAGTTAATGGATAAGCAGAGTTGCCAAAGAAGTTACCAGAAGCAGAACCAGCAGCGATATATAAATCACCAGTTGCGATTGCTACTCTAGAACCACCCCATAAATAAGATCCACTGTTTGAACCAGAAGTAATTTCCCCTGTAGAAGCGTTGAAACCACCTTTAAATTCTAATAAACCAGTAACAGCAGTATCTACATAATTTTTAGTAGCTGCGTCTTGAAGATTTACTGGATCTTTTAGATCTATAATATTATATAAAGTACCACCATTTGTACCCATTGCAACATTACCATTAGGTATACCCCAGTCATTTAGTGGAATATTAGTTGATAATGTTTTAGCATTAGCACCACCGTTTACAACCACTATATGATCAGCCGCAGCATCATAATCTGTTATTGTAGCTACTTCGTTTAAATCTAAATCAACTGTAACTGTTCTACCAGATTCAGTTGTATCAATACCAGTAGAACCTGCTATAGTAACAGTTTGACCATTGTCTACTGAACTAGAACCAGAATCACCAGCTATTGTCCAACTATCTACTAAACCACTTACTGCATCTTGAACAAAAGCAGTTGTTGCAACTAATGTAGTATCATTACCTGAAGCTTGTGTAGTAGCAATTACACCGTCGTTTAACGTGTAAAATTGACCAATTGTTTTTCTACTACCATTAGAACCACCAATAAGATTCATTGTACCACCAACAGCTGTAATGTTTCCAGAACCGTCTCTACCAACAATTGTATTAGCATTTGTATTAGTAGTAACGTTTAATTGGAAAGTTACTTTGTTTGCTGATTGTACGGTTTCAAAATAAGTATTATTACTTGGAACAGCAATAGATGTTTCAAAATCTAAAACATCTCCTGATTGTATTGTATCGTCAGAACCACTATCAGCTCTAGAAATCCAACCACTATATGGAGTACCAATGTATGTTTTAATTTGAGACATGTTACCATATTTAACATTGTTGTCTCCATCTAAGAATAAGAAATCGTCTGAATCAGCTAGAGTAACACCTGTTCCATCTGCCGCTGAGGCAATAACGTTGTTAGCGCCTGCGTAATCTACAGCAACTTCTGGAGTAGCAGTAGTAGGATCGTTTACAACAATACCAAGACCAGCATCAATACCTGTTACATCTCCTGATTGATAATCTCCCCACGTACCATTTCCTAATAATACTTTTGAAGCAGTACCACCAGCTGGAACGTAACCAATATTTGATCCTCCTGCATAAGCCATAGAAGTAAGAGTTAATTCTCTACCTGTAATGCTTTCTGTTAATGGTGCACCTGTAGATGAACCTGTTGCCAATGTAACACCTGTTATACCTGTATCAGTATCTGTGTCTATATTTACCCAAGCACCTCCTGCGTAAACTCTAAGTTTATCAGTATTGGTGTTAAAATATAACTGTCCTTCTACACCTGATGGGTCAGAAACTAAGTTTTCTATTCTTGGTCGTAATAATTGATTTTGATTTAAATCAATGCTTGTATAATAATTTAAAGCCATGTGTGTTTAATTTAGATATGCCTTACCTGCAAATCCTGCAGTGAAGGTTATTACTACTTGTGTTGTTGATGTATATGCCGCGTCTCCTATTACAACTTGATCAGATGTACTAACTACTGTAATTGAAGGAAATTTATCTAACATATGATTTATTGTCCAGGTTGCTGATGGTATTGCTTGGTTAAAAATAAATGTTTTGTCACCAGCATCTGCAACCCATTTTGTTCCTGTTACTGTTGAGCTTAGTATTTGCCCAGTAGTACCAACAGAACCTGTACTGTCTGTAAATGAGCCGTCAACTTTTAAATTACCCTTAACTGTTAGTATGTTTCCGCCAGGATAAGCGTCTTGAGACATAATTGAGTCTCTTAACTCTGAATCTACTCTTCCTGTTACAGGATCTTGTACATCAAAGAATATTGGTAGGTTTAAAGACGTACCTCCAAACGTTGTTATTATGTATTTAGCTAAATCACCAACCTTAAAGTTCTTTGTTGGTTGGCGTAATGTAGCGTTTTTCTCAGTTCCCAACAATATATCGGAAGCCTCTGGGAAAACAGTAGGATAAGTATATATTATTGCCATGTGTTATTTTTAAAAATCAGTTGTGTCAAGTATTTGATAACGTATTTTTAGTTTTAAAGGACTATTACCGTTTGTAGGACTAGCGTCTGTGGATAAAAATACAGCATTATTTGCAGCTAACGTGTTTCCTATAATTGCTGCAGAGTAAACTTTATCAGCATTTGTGTTTATTTGTGTATTTGGAATACTTGCATAGTTAAAACCTCCACTAGAAATTATTAAAGGTTGACTTGCTGTGTATGCAGCACTGTTGTAATCTAAGAAAGTAGTTACAAATAATATTTTTATATATTTGTTAACTCCTGGAGCAGCTAATAGGGTGACAGGACTGCCATTTAAAGCTAGAAGTTGCGCTGTAGTTACTGTTATTGTAGTTTCTAAGTAATTTTGAGTAGCTAAACTATTAACATCACCAATAGTAAATTGAACAGTTTTGTTTTCTTCTGTAGCAACGTCGTATTGTGTGCCTAATAAGTAATTTCCTGCTTGAGGTGTTGCTGTAGGGTAGCTGTAAATTATTGCCATTTGTGTTTGTTTTGCGTGATTCTTGTATATTAGTTATACTTACACATAATTTCTTTTTTTTACAACTTCCCCTCCCTTATATAAGGTATATATAGTATATATTATATATATATTACTCCTATCTAGATATTATACGTAGTATAATATCATAAGGGGAAGAGCTTTTTTTAAAAAATATAGCGTATAGAGAGAGTTGGTGTTCCCCCTCCCTCAAAAACCGTGCCAAACTATAAAAAAACCGTTTTTTTTTGGCTGGCCCCGCCTTTTTCCTAGCATTTTCGATCATACCATAGCGAAACGCGTTGACCTATTTTCCTAACATTTACACTTTTACTTACAGACACTTCACATTAACATAATGATAATAATATAAAGATAATAACAATGAGATATTTATATGACATACTGACATACAATGAGACATTGCGTCATGACATCTTGACATATTCATTTACTAAACAATTATACACTCATTAACTATTTACAGACAGAATACATTACACTAATGATAATAATATAAAGAACTAATAACTAATAATAACTTAAAATTAAAATTATGACAAACACTATTAACTCTAAAAGATTTGTAATTCGCAAATCTCTAATCGGAAAAGACACTACAATTAATGTTGAATTTAAAAATGGTAAATCATGTACTTATAATCATGACGAAGTGTATAACATTATGAAGTCTACACTTGAAACACTTCCATGTTTTATCAAATACAACTCTTATACTAGTTCAACTAATGTTCCAGTAAGTGTTAGAAATGTAATCGAAGTAATAATTCCTGAAGTAGTATAATTATGAGAATAATAAAATTTACTAACTCTTACTTTCCTGAGAAGGATTGGTACAAGTGTACGATTAAAAATGAAACTTATTCATCTCCTCATCGTGAGCAAGTTGAACTGTGGCGAGATGATAAGCTAATCAATGCAGATTACTACAAAGAACTAAAAGAACTGAGTGATAAAGCGATGCAACATATGTATGATAATAACCATAATAATTGGACAGGAGACTAATAAAATAAAATTAAATAATATGAAATTAAATAAAATATATAAAGAAATAAATGAAATAGGTACATACACTGCACCTAATGACACTCAAAAGAAAAGATTAAGAGAACTAATTGCACTCATACCAATATCTAAATATGATAGAGTAAGATAAATTGCAGACACAATACAATTAACTCATGATAATAATATAAATTACAATATGAATACAATTAAATTTACATCAAAAACTACATTAAAACTAAATGGTATTAATTACAAAGGCTATTTAGTCGGTGAACTACCTAACTCATTCGGTTTTCTTTACAATCAAGATAAAGAGTCATATGGTAAATCACACTGGTTTAATTACAAAGGTTTAACATTTATAGAAAAAACTGAACTACCATGGTAACTAATATGAAAGAATTATGTGAGTATAGTGCTAATAAGCGTAAAGCTCGCAAAGCTCAACACATAGAAATACTTAAAATCTATGGTGAGTGTAGAGGTATGGGTAATAAGAGATATAAACTACCGCAAAAATCTTCTTATCCTAAACAATATAAAGCGGCTTATAATAAAATATGGAGATAAATAAATATACTTGGCGACAAGAACAACAGATGTTAGAGGATTCGTTCGCAAGAACTTTACTTATTGAGCATAATATACAAGAAGTAACAACTCAAAGACAAGCTAAAAATGGCACTAGACAGTTTAAATTACCTACTGGTGAAGTATTAGCATCTTATAAATCAGGTTATGTACGTAGATGTGACAGTAGTGATAGAGTATGGCAACTTAATCCTAAGTATAAAAGAGAAAAAAGATGGGTATTTTTAACTAAAAATGGTATGGAGACTAAAAAATATATTACTTGGTCAAGAGCTAAAATATATAGCGGACTAGCTAGATTAAACTTTATACTAATTTATGCACTTAAAAATTATTTGAATGATAACACTAGATAAATATAAACAAAATTTAAGGATAATAGGCGATGATGTGTACTCATATAGTACTCACGTGGCAACAATAGAACATCCTAATTTAAAACAACATGGTTGGTGGAGTGTAACAACTCAAAAACATATTAACTATGTAGCAAGAGAGTATAACTTAAACTTAATAAAATGAAATTAAATAAAAATTTAAAAAGAGTATTAGTCACTTTAGCTCTTATAGCTGTAGGATTTACTGCAGGTAAACAACAAGGTGAGCAAGAAATATTAAATAGATGGGAAAATAGATGGTTTGACTCTGAATGGTATGACTATAAATCAATAGAAGAAATATTATATGATTCAACTTGGGATAACTATATGTGGACTAACAACGACTAGTTGCAGACACAAAACAAACTGTTAATGATAATAATATAAAATAAAAATATGTATTGTAAATGTGGAACTCTTGTGCACCCAGTGCGATTAGAATTAGGTTATAAAAATTGTGTTAGTTGTAGTAATACTAAAACTTACTCATACGTACCTATTATCACCCATAAAACTGGTAATACTATACAAATAGTATCGCAAGAAGTTTCCGCATCAGTACATAAAGCATGGAGAAGAAAGTAAACATACTAGAAAGGCTATTGTATCTTACAATAATATGTGGCTTCTGTTTCTTTTGTGGCGTATTTTATACGTTCTACAAAATAGATCAGCGTACATGGAATGAAGAGATATTAAAAGCTAGAGACATAGAGACGAGGTATATAAATTACCCAAAACAAAGAAATTATAAACAAGACGACTTAGAAAGAATAATATATGGACAGTAAAAAAGCATACGAGATGATGAAAGAAGAGTATATTGACAAAGAATCATTAGAACTCTGTAATCAAATAGAAAAACATTTAGAAAGAATAATAACATATGACAATGGTATGTTAGATGATATAGTATTTAATAAAATTAAAGCACAAGCCATCAAATTATTAAAAGAATGGCACTTGTAATCTAACAGGCGAGTAGGTTAATTAGAGTTGTCCTATAAGGCATTTGCACATACGAGACAACACATAACTAAATTACTGATTAGATTACTGATAACTAGGTATGGTGCATGCTACGGTATTAAAGTGCGGGTTCGACTCCCGCCATGCTACACTACTGACGAGTATTGAGGTTCGATTCCTCTTCTAGTTACTATGACAAAATGTCATGCAGACACAAAACAAACTTAAATTGATAATAAAATAAACAATTATGCAAACATTATACCAAAAACTAAAACCAGAAATAAAATCTAAACTTAAATACAATGCTATTAAGTACAAATCAGGTCCTAGAAAAGTTATAGCTGATCTTCATAGATTTACTAATTACAGCAAACTAACTATTGAAACGGTTAATGATTTGATATTATATGCAGACGTTAGTGATAACGAATGGAGTAAATGGGATTTTAAATATGGTGATAAACTTTTTAACAACTAAATTATGAAAAAAATAACTGATGAGCTTATAGATGATAAGCTAAAAGAACGAGGTATGTTACACGTAAGTGATATGGATACTGAAGAACAATTAGTGAAATTACAAGCTGAATACGATTTTGATATTGTAAATGAGTTTGGTAAGTATGCTGAGATATTCTTTTACACAGAAACTACTAAAGACGGTTATGATCTATTTATAGCATCAGAAACAGACCGTAATCCTTATATAGGACAAGATGTGTACTATTATGAGTCAGATTGGTTTGAAAAACTAGCTGATTATATTAAAGACGGTTGTACTATTTATATAGATGAGTATGCTATGGAAGAAGGTCCTTTTACTTATGCTGTTGAAGAAATATACGAAGAGCTTTACGACGAAGTACAAACAGAAATAATTAATGAATTAAAAGACGAAGGATATGAGCACTAGAAGTTTAATAATGGTTGTAGATCGCAGGCATGCTAGTGATGTAGAACAAGGATTTTCAAGAGATCCTGAAGAAGTAGCATCTCATAGTTATGTTAATATGTATATGCACCATGATGGTTATCCTGAGTGGCAAGGAGTACAAGTTGCTAATTGGTTACTTGCTTTTGATAATGGTTGTCAAGACGGTGCAAGGTTAGCATCTAAACTAGTACATGATATGTATTATGATAGCTGTTACTTATATCCTAAAATGTATAATATAGATCATCAATATACTTATGTAATATGGACAGGTAATAAAGATAAAATCCATGTAAGTTGTTGGGATAGATATTCTGATAGATGTGTATTTGTATTAAAACCTGAAAAGATTATATCTAAATATATGAAAGATATGAAATATACTGATTTTCAAAGCGGAGAAACTAGATATATAGCTAATTACAACAAGGTTAGGAGTCACGCTCAGAAAATTATAGATATACTAACCCATGAAGATTAACATAGATAAATATTTCATATTTATTATGAATATAATTATATAATTACATGTATAAAAATAGAATTACATTACAGACACAACACAAACATAAAATGATAATATGACTGATAACGAAATTGAACAATTAGCTCAACGTGTAGCTAAATTAATAATTAACAACTTGCATGAAGGACTTATTGCAGACTTTCAACCTGATGAAGAAGAAGATTTACTAGCTGAATTAGCTAAGTGTATGACGCTGTTAGACAAGTACTTAAAAGCAGAGCAATACGAAAAATGTGAGATCATGAAAAATAAAATAAAAACAATAGAGAATAAATTACGAAAATTATGATAAAACCAATGTTAGCCTACAAAGTAGGAAAAAAAGATATTGATTTTACCGAATCTGTTTTTATGCAATCAAAACTAGATGGCATTAGATGCTTAATATCTAAAGATGGTGCGTTTACAAGAACTGGTAAAGAAATAAAAAATATCCAACATATACAAAGAAAACTTAAACCTTTCTTTGATACACATGAAGACCATATATTAGATGGCGAATTGTATAACCATAAGCTAAAAGATGATTTTGAAAAGATAGTATCTTGTGTTAGAAAAACTAAACTTAATACTAAATCAATTGCTGAATCACAAAGATTAGTTCAATTTCACGTGTATGATTATATACACCCGAGTAATAAAAATTATGGAGCAAGAATGTTTGCTTTAGAAAACTTTAATTTTTATGGTAAATATATTAAACACGTACACACAACTGAAGTTAAGGATAGAGATCATGCGCAGACATTACATAGTGTTAATTTAAAAGCTGGTTACGAAGGCTCTATATTAAGACTAGATAAACCTTACGAAAACAAAAGATCTTATAATCTACAGAAATTTAAAGACTTTCACGATGACGAAGCTACAATTGTAGGTTATGAAGCTGGTAAAGGTAAACGCGAAGGTACTCTTGGCAAGTTTATTATGCAAGATGCTGATGGTGTAGAGTTTGGTTGTCCTCCAGGTAAAGGATTTACTTACAAAGATCTAGCTGATATACAAAACAATATTCACGACTACATCGGTCAAGTAGCTACATTTACTTACTTTGAAAGAACTAAAGCAGGTAGCTATAGACATCCAATGTACAAATGCTTACGTAATTATGAGTAAACTAATATGGCAACTATACAACGACAACTTAATATCAGAAGAGGTAGCAAACCTCTTATTAGACAAACATTATAATAGATTAAACCACAAAAGATATAAATGAATATATTTTATTTACATTCTGATCCAGTTAAAGCTGCAAAGATACAATATAATAAGCATGTAGTTAAAATGGTCTTAGAATCAGCCCAAATGCTTTGTACAGCACATCATCATTATGCTGAGCTGTTAGATTATAAACATGATTACGTACCTTACAAAAAGGCACACTATAATCATCCGTCAACTATATGGTGTAGACAAAACGTTAAGCAATATTATTGGCTATATAATCATATGATGGCACTTGGTGAAGAATATACAAAACGATATGGTAAAGAGCATCTTACTATTACTAAATGTAAAGAACCACTAGATCTGTGTCCGTTTGGTATGCCTGATGGAGATTTTAACGAACCACCACAAGCTATGCCTGATGAATACAAGGTAGATGGTGACAGTATTACAGCTTATTGGAATTATTACGAAGGAGAAAAATATAAAATAAAAGGAAAAAATGAGAAGAAAATTATACGAACATTTAATTAGTACCAACGTGTTTGGTGTTAGAGATAAAATAAAACAATTCAAAAAACAAAGAAAAAGAAAAAATGAAAAAATATAATATACAGAATTATATTAGATACAAAGAAGACTTAAAAGAAACTTTAAAGCTTTTACCAGATTATGGAGATGATTATGAAAAATATACTAGAAAAGAATTGGTGACAAAGTTTTTACCATTAGTAGAAACTATGGCTCGTAAGTTTTCTACTAGCGATCAAGCTTCAGGTATATTAAGTATTATGGATTTAATACAGGAAGGATCTGCGGGTTTAACAAAAGCAGTTGACAGATTAGATCATGATACTTTGAAAGATTCTGAAGACAAAGAAAAAACATTAAAAAGCTTTTTCAGTAAAAGAATTAAAGGAGCAATAAGACGTAGAATAGATATGTTAAGAGGTAATATTAGAATACCTGAGCATCAATTAAATAAAATACGTAAAGATAATGGTAAAGATCAAAAAATGGTTGCAATGTTTTTTAATAGTATATTTTTATCTATTGATTCAAAGCCTGCAGACGACGAAAATTTAGCTTATCAAATTCCGGATAAATCTGAACCTTACAATATTCAATTAATGAATATTTATTTAAAAAGTTTAATGACTAAATATTTAAATGAAAAAGAATATGAAGTATTAAGACTTTCTTACGGTCTTGATTGCGACAAACATTCAGCAAAGCAAATAGCTGCTAAACTAAACATAACAGGAGCCAGTGATTATGTGCGTGTTTCAGAGCTAAAAAGAGAAGCAGTTCAAACTTTAATAGATAATGTAGATCACTCGCAAGTGCTTGATTATCTGTAACTTAGAAATGTAAATTAAATTATTAATATGTAATTATTATAGTATGACCATTAACGAAAAATTATCACAAATTCAGACAAGATTTAAATCGAAAAAGAGTAGATTTAATTCATTCGGCAAGTATTACTTCCGGTCAGCCGAAGACATTCTCGAAGCTATTAAACCCTTTAATAAGGAGTTAGGTGTACACGTTACTATTAACGAAGAAATCATAGAGTTATCTCTTGGTTTACCTGTTATTAGAACTACTGCTACATTATGTGACGGTGAAAACTCAATTATAGCTACGGCTGTAGTTGGAGTTGATCTTAATCAGAAAGGTATGCAAACACCACAACAATTTGGTAGTGCATCGAGTTATGGGAAGAAATACGCATTAGGAAATTTATTCCTAATTGATGATACTAAAGACAGTGACGCGACTAATAACCACAAAAAAGACATAACAGGTACACAATTAGCTAAAGCTAAAGACTACGTTAAGTCTGGTGGTAAAATAGAAGCTATCAAATCTAAGTATCAATTAACCTCAGCTCAAGAAGCTGAACTTAAAACTCTCTAATGAATAAAGACGATGTAATCGAAAAGTTACGTGATGACGAAGCTTACTATGGAGATTTCGGTAAGAAATATCTAAGTAACTCCGACATTAGTACTTTACTTACAAATCCTTTAGCTTTAGGAAAGGCATCAGAAATGAGACCTGCATTCTTAGTTGGCGGATACTTTCATACCGCTATCCTAGAACCAGATAAACTGAAGAAGTATAGAGTTATACCTTCGTCAACTAGGAATACTAAAGTTTATAAAGAGATGTCTGGTGGAGAATTATGTTTATTACAACACGAAGTCGATGCGATAGAACTTATGACTGACAAAATGTTAGACAATCAAGTTTGTCAAGCAATGATACGTGATAGTAATACAGAGTATGAAACACCGGGTATTAAAGAGATTGAGGGTGAGATGTGGAAAGGAAAAGCAGATATTGTAAATCACAATGAAAAGCTAGTTATCGATTTGAAGACGACAGCCGACATAACTAAATTTAAATGGTCTGCATCCAAATACAATTACGACTCTCAAGCTTATATTTATAGTGAGTTGTTTGGTTATGA
>Ga0098046_1000141_pt1 | contig 26496 bp, 10 predicted proteins | sample 11BtaG_FD_77067 | JGI IMG/M metagenome (GOLD analysis project Ga0098046, IMG submission 77067) | Marine viral communities from the Subarctic Pacific Ocean - 11B_ETSP_OMZ_AT15265_CsCl metaG | ecosystem: Environmental > Aquatic > Marine > Oceanic | place: Pacific Ocean | collected 2015-01-16
CATCAAAGAGAGGTAATAGATATAGCAATTAGAAAAATGACTGGAAATATTGAAAGTCCTAATGTGCAATATCAACAAATAGAAGCAGAGCAGAGTAAATCAATATAATGAGCTTTTTGCTCCCTGCGCAACTTTAGGTCACAATATTTTCGGATGTTTGGCCTTTTGTTGTTTTATACCATAAATTAAATTATTTTTGTAGTATGGCTACATTAAACGAAATAGCATTCAATATTAAAAATCTTATCTACGGAGGTAATACAAATGTAGAGCAAGATGTATCAACAGATCAAATTAAATTTTGGGTTCATTACTATAGAGCGCAAATACTTAAAGAAAATGCAGCTAACGGCAAAGGCTTAGATTTAGAATGTTTGCAAGAGTATAGGTTTACGCAATATAACGATGCTTATGCACAATCTATAACTGATTGGAAAACGTATATAGATCAAGTAGCGCAAAATACAATATTAACAGAAGCTATTGTTGATGATCCTTTAACAGAAGAAGATGAAACAGCGGATGTTGTTTATGCAGATGTAAATGCAATAACAGATACGTTTAACAAATTAATTGTTCCATCAAACAGAACTTTTGCTTTAGCAGGAATATCTCCTGGATCACAAACAATAAACGAAGATTACTATGGTAGGGCATTTAGAAGCTATAATCAAAGTAGACCAGATGATTTTGGTATTTTAACACTTTCTATACCTACGGTTTTAAATATTTCAGGAAAAGGTGTAAAAAATCTTAAAATTAAAAAAGCACAATCTCTTGCTAATCAAAATCACAACTACATTGATATTCCTGTTTTGAATAAAAATGAATTTGAAAATAAAAGATTTAATAGATTTGGATCTAACAATACGTCAAGTTATATACAAAAGTCTGCTGATGATAAAAATTATTTGAGTGTAGGATGGCTGCAATCTACTTTGAAGAATAGAACAAATGGCTATCAAGAGCCTATACAATATATGGTAAAAGCAGATTTATTGTTGTCAAACCCAACAGAACAACCAGGATGGTCAGATGACAACTCATATCCATTTCCACAAGCATTAATTGGAGACTTGAATAGAAGAATATTATCACAAGAGTTAGCGGTATTAGGCGGCTCTATAACAGACGATATAGATGACAACGCAGCATCAGCAAAACTTATTCAGCCGAAAGCACAAAAGTAAATATGAAACAGCTAGAGACATTTACAAAATAGTAAGAGAAAAGGTAACTGTCAAAGGAGAATGGCTGAAGGGGCAAAAAAAATATAGAAGAAACAAACTGGATTATAAAACGTATTATTCAGTTGTTTCTAAGTTTTTTGAAATATTGATACGTGATGTTGTGCAAAGAAATGAATTAATACACTTACCTGGAGGGCTAGGATATGTGTATTTAGATAAAAAAGAACATAAAAGAGCTTTTCATTATCGCGTTGATATAAATGAATCTAATAAAAAAGGTAAATTAGTAAAATATAAAGTACCTATATTAGATGATTATTATTATAAAGTTATTTGGGTAAGACCAGATAAATTAAAAAAATGTAAAATTATGCCATTAGGTATTTTTAAAAAAGAAATAAATAAATTAAAAACTACATAAATGTCAAGCGAATTAACAGCACAAAATTTAACTGTTACCATTACAGAAGCTCTTTCTGTTGATCATGCAAATGGTGAAAGTAATGATATAGATTTTGCACAAACCTACACGCACACGTACGCGGGCGTGCAACACATAACTAAAAGAATAATAAATTTAGCAAACACCAATAGAACTGTAATCTTAAATTTTGGGACAGCTGAATCTGCTGGTACTGTTGTTAGAGCTAATGTTAAATATATAAGAGTTACAAATTTAGATGGAGCTCAAGATTTGTCTGTAGGATTAGAAGATGCTAGTACTGATTGTGCTTTAACAAATGTATCTCCTGATAGTTCTATTATTTTTACAAACCCTGTTTGTGAAGGTACGCACGGAGGGAGTACTTTAGACAATGCAGATACTTTAGTTGTAAAAGGGGGACACAATAATCATAATTTAGAACTTTTTGTAGCAACATCATAATATGCACGTACCAGTAAATAGAGTATTTAATAATGTTTCTCGTAATTTAGGTTTAAAGAACTTTACAGAAAACCTAGACTCATGGGCTGAGTGGGCGTTTGAAGCCGAACAATATATTGGTAGTAATAAAACATTTTTGCAAAAAGAAATAGTTTATTCTACAGAGGCAACAGCAGCAACTGCAACAATCGAAATAGATACTAATCCGTCAGACATGTCATACATAGATGTAAATGGAACTAGGTTTTATTTTGTTAATACAGACAATATTGTTTTAAATGACGATTTTTACATTGAAATTAAAGCTTCTGTTTTTCTGACTTTAATAGAGGCTGTAAATGTTTTAAATGCTTCACATTACGAAAACTTACAAGAAATATCAGCCTCAACATCAGGAACTACATTAATATTGACTTGTTTAGAAAAAGGCGATCGAGGCAATCATTTTACTTTAGAGTCTGATGTGTTTAAAATATCTAAGTTTTTTTCTGGAGGCAAAGAAAAAATAGATAATAAACAAATTAGATTGCCAGAAAATATGGTTAAACTAATTAATATAAGAACAGGCAATACTATATTAGAGCCTACTAGCTCACAATTTAAAAGCTCTGTTTCTGATTTATTAAATAGATACTATACAAATGGTAATAGAGTAAACTTTTCTAAAGATTATACAAGTGATATTACTGTAAGCTATTTGACTGTGCCTTTGTCTGTAGAAGGCTATCCAATGATATTACAAGGCCATGAAGAGGCTGTAGCTCATTATATTATGTGGAAACATAAACTAATAGACTATTATGCTGGTCAAGTTCCTCAGTATATAGTTAAAGATTTAGAAAAAAGATGGTATTATTTATGCGGTAAAGTTAGAGGCGATGACAATATGCCAACGTCTATAGAATTATTAAAGATAGGTAAAATATGGAACGCTAAAGTTCCTATAACATCACACAACCCACCTTTATATGATGGGCTAAATAGTTATTAATGTCTGGAGAAAAAAGCACACCTAAAGGATTTAGCAAAGGACTTATATCTGATGTAGATCCAAGATACCAAATAGAAGGATCTTATAGAGATGCTATGAATATTAAATTAGTGAGCTCTGAAGGTTCAACGTTTACTATAGAAAATATTAATGGTAACAAGAAGGTAGTTGATTTACATGAAATTAACAAAACATTTCCTGCTTCATATTTAGGTGATGGAACACAAACATCTTCTGTTCCTTTAGATTATTTTGCAAGTACAGGATTAGAACCTTACGTTAGTACATCTACTAGTAAAGAAAGTATGAATGGAGCTGCTAACATTGTTGGACATTACTCTTTTAGAAATCAACTATTTATTATTGTTTGTGGATATATATTTTATGACAATACAAATGGATCTCAAGAACAAGGAGATTTTAGAACTGCTTTCTTTTTGTTAGATTTTGATTCTGAAGGTGAAATAAAAAAATGTATAGATTTAAGAGCTGCGTATAATCCTGTATCAGGTGTTAACCGATACCCAAATCTTAACATGGATCCTTTAATTAAGTGTAGGGTGGAAGGTGTAATCGAAAATGACTCTATATCTAGAGTTTATTGGACTGATAATAAAAATCCATTAAGAACACTAAGTCTTTATGATGAAGATATACATACTATGGATCCAGGAGAGTTAGATGTAAATCCAAAGTGTGAACACAATCAAATATCTTTAAATAAAACTATAAGCGGATCTTTACCTGTAGGAGTTTATCAATATTGTTACAAGTATATATCTGACGCTGGCGCAGAGTCTGGTATATCTCCTTTAAGCAATATATATCACATATCAAATGCGTCAAGTAATAATTATAAAAGTTACTATGGTGGTGATCCAGGGGTTTTATCAAATGATGGTTTTACTTTAACTATAAATAATTTAGACGTAAGATTTGATTCAGTAAAAATATATGCTTTATACTATGAAAGGTTAAATACGCCTCCACAGGTATCAGAAGTTATAACTAAAGATATAAATCCAAATGGATCTGTAGAGTTTCAGCACACATCATTAACTAGAGTTATTGAAAACGGTATAGAAAACATATTAATACCAACAAATACTTGGGATGTTTGTAAAGATATTGCAATTAAAGATAATGTTTTATTTGCTGCTAATTTAAGGCAAAAGAAAAATTTTATTACAGAAAAAGAATGGAATGTAAAAGTTTTAAGGTATAAATTAGATGAGGTTGGTACTGGAGTTGTTTCAGGATCTTTAACTACTACAGATAACAATATTAAAGATTATTATTTACCATATTATAATCCTTCTTCAAATACCTATAATGAGTCAAATGTTGTAGAAGCTGGTAGTGCTACATCGTATTATAAAACACCATTATCAGGAGGTCAACATGAACTTGCTCATAGATATTTACCAACTATGGGCTCATGTACTTGGGGTAACAATGTTTTTGATACTATAAATACACCAACAGCATCTAATAGAAGAATTTTAGGTGGAGCCAGCTTTGGATATTATGGTATTGTTGATGGAGCGTCAGGAGTAAACGCATTAGGAGGTGTACAATTTTCATTTAGGCAAATACCAAAAGTATCTGATACTGTAGGAAATAATGGGGGCATAAATGATAGTGCTTCTATTTTTATAAGCGCAAATGTATCAAACGATACTTTACAAACAGATAATCTTTACGGACCATGGGGAGATACAAATTATATAGATACTGAATACAAAGCTAGTATGAGTTTTGGTTCAAATAAAGATGCACATGCAAGCGGTAATAAAAGAGGATACCAAAGAGGAGAAACATATAGATTTGGTGTTTTGGTTTACGATTTAAATGGTGATCCAGGAAATGTTTTGTGGATTGGAGACATACAAATACCAAATCATTATGACAAAGCTTGGGAACTAGATTTAGAAAATACAGAGTTAGGTAGAGATGCTTCTAATTCTAAAACTAAATGGAAAGAGAATGATTTAGCTCAAGATTACAGAATGTCAAGTCATACTGATGTTCCTGTGCCTGGACATCAATTACACTATGACGACACAAGTTGTGTTTTAGGAACTGATACGTCATCTGCAAATCAAACAGGACAAGAAATACCTTTTACTCCAGATGCTGAATCAAATAGACATTACACCTTAGATTTAGCGGTAGATTTTACGTTTAAAATCCCATATCATGTCAGAAAAAAAATATCTGGATTTAGAGTTGTTAGAGCTGAAAGAACAGAGTCAGATAGAACTATAATACAATCAGGTGTTGTAAATCAAATACTTAAATATGGCGGTAACACTTTAGAAAGCGGATATTGTACAGACACGCAAGATGGTGGTATAGATGCTGTTCCTGTAACAGCAGGTGACACATCGAATATTGCAGGTGATAATGTAGATGAAATATACGATACATATTTAAATGGATATTGCGGAGTTAATGCTGGATCTAGAAGAGTTATTGGTCAATACGATAATGGTGATCCTATTTACATGAATGAATCAGAAGCTGCAAGTAGCGATACAACAAAACACGGATCACAGTCAGCAGAATTCGGCAGTTATAATCATGCTTTTTTTAATAACCCTAATCAGGCTTCTGGAGATAGATATTATGTGCATACTGAAGGTAAAGCAGCTTTGTTATACTCTCCTGACAGCACATTTGGGCTTAGGCCATATTCATTCAAAAATGAAGATAAGATACATCATGTTAGTTTATTAAGGTTATATTCAGAGGAAAGAAGAAATAATACTACTTTACAAAAAGATGTTGCTGGTGATGGTTTGAGTGGTAAAAGAAATATTGGTTTTGATACATATAGTGTCGCGTATAGCGCATCAGAACAAGATACCTTTTCATCTCAATATGGCTCAGATTTATCTTCGTTAACAATTGGTAATACAGACGAAAATACGGGATTAATATTTTCAACTAAAAAAACAACGCTTGATGACGAGTCTGGCGTAATGATAGGTAAGCTAGCTGTTTATGACACATATTTTAATAAATATAAAGACTGGTATGGTTATTATAAAGCCGAACTACCATCGAATAAATCAGCATACGTAATTAATTCAAGAGACGTTTACAAAAACGCTTTTAATTACAATGAAACTGATATGAGTACTTATCCTACATCAGGAACAACCTACTCTACCTCAGACGATCCAAGATATGCATATTCTGATAATCAATTTACTCCATCTGGGAGAAGGTATTTAGAAGACAGTATTTATAATTTAGATCTTTATAACGCTAAAGAAATAGGAGATGGAGAATTAGTTTCTAAAGATTTTTTCTATAAAAGCTCTACTAATTATTGGCATATAGAAAATATGGGCTTTTCTAATTTCAGTTTAGGAGCAGCATATTTACATACTCCAAATAATTTTGGTAATTGGTGGAGATATGGAAAGCTAAATGACACAATTGATTTAACATATGAAACTGTATCTACCGTACAGATGGGCACAAGGTCTATCATATTAAATACAAAAAACGACTTTACCTCTGTATTAGATCCTGCTTTACATATACAAACGCAGCAATATGTTTTTTCTAAAGGTACAAAACCTTTTATAGATATTAATGGAACTAAAACAATACATGGTTTCACACCTCAACCATATTATAATTATATCAATATATGGAGAAACAATGATGGTCAGTATGGTGGTGATAGTTTAGAGTCTATTGAAAATACAAGATGGATTATAGCTGGTAATTTTCATCCAATTACTAAATCAGAAAGAAATAATATTTCGTTAACAAGACCACATCATACTGTTGTTTTAGGTGGAGATACTTTTGTTGGTCTATACTCTCATCAAATAACCACATCTCCATATTCTGAAAAAAGTTATTCAAAGTTTTTAGTGTTTCCTTGTGAGTCTGCCGTAAATACAGAAATGAGAAGCGGCTATCACTTAGGGGCTGGCGATCATATAGAAGGATTTGATCAAACGCTTCCTCCGTTTAGTAATGACTGGTTTTATAATGAGGTTTATTCACAGCAAAATAATTTAAAAAGTTATTTAGCTCTAAAAGATACAGATCAAAAATATACAGACTTACCAGTAGAAATAGCATATTCAAAAACAAAATTAGCTGGTGAACAAGTAGATGCCTTTAGAACATTTCCTATATTTAACTTTTATGATGTGGAAGCTATTTATGGACAAATAAATAGAATAATTAATTACAACAATGAAATACATTACGTTCAAGAAAATGCTTTTGGACAATTGCTTGTTAACCCAAGAACATTTTTACAAGACACCTCTGGAGTTCAATCTATATTTACTGGTTCAGGAGACACTATTGAGTCACATCAATACATATCAGTAAAGTATGGAAGCAAACACATGCATAGCGTTGTATCAAGCGAAAGAAACTTATATTTTTATGATGCTACTTATGACAAACTACTTAAATATACCTCAGAAAAAAAATTAATTAGCATATCTGATGATTTAGGTAGCAGAAATATATTTGAAAAAGCAACAGCGTATGGTAGATTAAAAATAGAAGATAAGTATCCAGGAGCTGAGCGAGTTAATTTAAATGATATGCCTTTATATTTTATGGGTATACATGGTGCATTTGATTATTCTACTAATACTTTGTACATGACATTTAACGACAGGTTAAGAGTAGATAGTAATGACACATCAGAAAATCCTACAGGTAATTTTATAACATCTAATGGGTTTATAAATCCATACACAGAGTCTGAAACAACACAAGATCCTAGTAGATTTATAAACAGCACAACTATATCATACAATGAAGACATAGATGCCATTATATCCAAATATAGTGTATATCCACAGCAATGGATACAACATCAAAATTATTTACTAACTCCTAAATCAAGACTACCTTGGTTAGAGTATACAACAGGCTCTGCAAGTGATGGATTTGCAAATAATGACACACAATATGGAGAAAAAATACACGGTGTTTTTGGTGATGATATGGACATAAATCATTCAGGATACATGTTAGGTGCGCACGAGTTAGCTGATGGAGCTTTGCAACTTTGGAGATGGAATGATAAGTCATCAAATAGAACTGAGTTTTTTGATGATATAATGCAACATGAGGTAAATACATTTACATCTACACAGCACAATATATCTTATCCTACAACCGATGGAGCCGTTACAACAGGAGAGCCAACACCTGTTCATAAATCATATATAGAAAAAATTATAAATGAAGCTCCATCTGAAAATAAAAAGTTTGATACATTAAATATTATAACATCAGTTGGTAGTTTTGATGACGATTATAAAAATTCTGAAAATTTACTTAGTAAGTCAAGAGGTGTAGAGTCTGAAGATGCTGGAGTTTATTTTGAATCTTTAGAATTTATAACTGATTTTACAAAAGGATCAAAAATAGATATATCAACTACTAATAAACCTATATATCCATCCGCTACACAGTTTTCAGATGTATTACATAAATACAGAGAAGGTATATTGAGAATGCCTTTAAGAAACAAAAATATTACTACTAGAGCGGTAGGTACATATCTAAAGGCAAGATTCTCTGCAAGAACAACAGAAAAATTTAATATATTTGCAATAATAGCAAAATACAGAAAATCTTATAATTAATGAGCTATTCACTATTAAATCAATATAAAGGCATGTATGGCAATTTATTAAACTCTAACGAGTATAATAATTCTTATACAAGTCAATTTACAACACCAAATTTAGCTATGCCGTATTCTACGGCTCCTACTAGTATTGGTAATTATGATTATGCGCAATCATTAATGCCTGAAGTTTACAACCCATTAGACGCTGTATATAAACCTACTGCTGCTGAACAAGCTATGACAGGATTAAGTTATGCTCAAGCGGGTACACAGGTTTTAGGAATGAAAATTGGTGAGCAAACATTAGGAACTAAGTTATTTGGTAAAAATTTTGGTACAGGTACTGGAGCTAAGCTTGCTAATCCTTTTACAACTAACGCATCAGCAGGAACCTTTGAAGCATCAACAGCTGGTTCTGGTACAACAGCAGTACAGGCAGGCGCAAGTAATTATTTTCAAAATTTATCACAAGGATCTGTTTCTGCTGGTTTACCAACATATATAGCTGGTAGGCTTGTAAGAAGCGCTTTTGATGATGATGATCCAACTACATTTACGGCTGGCGAAATGTTAGGAGCTGGTATATCTGGAGCTGGAGCAGGATCTGCTATTGCTGGTATGTTAGGTTTAGCTGGGCCTGTTGGTATGATTGCTGGTATAGGAATATCATTATTAGGTGGATCTAAAAAGAAAAAGAAAGCTAAAAAAATGTTAGCTGAATATCAGGCTAAAGTTGATGAGAGAAAAACTGAAATCAAAGAAATGTATCAAGAAGGTATTGGTATAAATCGTGAAATGAGAGAGAAACAAGCTCAATCAGAACAATATATGCAATATGCCTCACAATACAGAAATCCATATGGAATGGGTAATTATAGAGGATTTGAAAAAGGCGGTAAATTTGATCAATATTTTTTAGGAGGCTTGTTTGATGCCGTAGGAGATCTTATGGGTGCAGGTGCAGATATAATAACAGGTACAATTGATACAATTAGCAATGTTGGTGAAGATTTATTAGATGTAACAGCAGGTGCTGCTACAGCAGTAGGTGGTGCTGCTGTTGATGTTTTAGAGACTACTGGAGTAACTGATGTTTTAGATTCGGTTGGTAGCGGTGTACAAACTGTAATGGAAGAAGGTGTAAAACCTGTCGTAGACGCTGCAATGGACGTTACGTTTGGAGCAATTGAAACTGGTATTGATTTAGCGTCAGATACTTTAGATTTTGGGCTTAATATGGCAGCAGACACATTTGGAGCTGTTGCACAAGTGCCTTTAGGAATTATGGAAGGCGCAGCAGACGTAATTTCAGGATTTGGTGGTGGTGATTATCAGGTGCCAGATTTACCTCCATTACAAATATCACCAGCTAATTCCTCGTTAGCAACTCCAAATATAACTACAGTAGATCCATATGGTAATCCTGTAAGACAAGGAGTAGGATTAGATCCAAATTTAGTATCAGGATCATTTGGCTTTGTAACTCCAGAAATGCAAGAAGGATCTAATATATATCAAGAAACTCAAGAAAAAGTATGAGCGCTGAAAAAATAGTAAAGTTAGTTTTAAAAAATCAACTAACTCCAGGATATATAAAAACTTTAATGGGAATGATGAATCCCAAAAATAAAGGTTTAGGGCCAGACAAAAGCTTTGAGCCTTTTATAGTTAAAACTGATGACGATAAATATGATTTAAGAATTGGATATTCATCGTTAGGTATGTTTGATGATTTACAAAAAGCTAAACAAGTAAAAAACGAACAGCCAGCTTTGTCTTTAGAAACTATAAAGCAAAAGCTTAAAAAAGAATATATAGATTCTGAAGTTGCAGCAAAGAAATATGTTGAGTCAAAAAAAGGCAAGGGATCTTATTTAAAACTACCTATTAAAAATCAATTTGTATTAGCTAATTATATGCATACAGGTCATAAGAACGAAGCCTTTATGGATGCTGTTATAAATAATGATTTTAAAGGGGCTATGAAAAACTACACTAGAAAAGGCATAGGTAATGCTAATGAGTTTTTTAGAAATGTTATGTTTTCTGGCCCAATAGGTGAAAATGATTTTGGAAACATAAATCAAGCACAAAATTTTGCAAATAATTTTCTTGATCAAAAATATCCTGAAATAAAAGACGACTTTGTACCAAAAGCAGAAAAGGGTGGTAAGGTAGAAGCTGTAGCTGAGTTTACAGGAGGTGAGCTTGTAAACAATAAAGAGAGCGAAATGAGATCCGCTATTAATAAAGGAGATAATAAAAAAGCAGCAGATATATTTAGAAGTCAGGTAAAAGAAAAAAATATAACACCAGGTGAAGCTAGTCACAAAACTAATCCTTTACCTGTAGCAAAAAACGGTACTGTATCAAATAAAAATGGCAAACCTACAGGACAGAAAGCAAAGTCTGGAGCTGGTATATACGATCATATTAAAGATCAATATAATCCAAACATGTCTGATGAACAAGTAGTTGCTATGGTAAAAAAGAACCACGCTAAATGGCGTAAAAATGGAATGGATTAATGTCTGAAATAGGTAGAAATAAAGTTTCTGAACAAGAAATTTATGATTATTTAATGACCAAGCCTGGCATGACAGATGTCAAAGCAAAAGGGATATTAGCTAATATAAAAGCTGAGTCTGCTTTTTATTCTGATGCTGTTGAAATAGGCGACATGGAAAATAAAGGAATTGGTCTATTTCAACATACATTCCCTGCAAGAAAACAAGCTTTTATAGAAGCTGTGCCAGACTGGAAAACAAATTGGAAAGGTCAAATAGATTTTGCATTACAAGAACAAGAGGCTCAAAATTATATGAAAACAGACTATGAAACTGTTTCAGACTCTACAAGAGCTTTTATGTTAGAATTTGAAAAACCAGCTGATCAATCAGAAGAAGCAATAAACAAAAGAGTAGCGGGGTTAAATAATATAGAAATTGCCTCAAATCCAGTTGAACCGTTACAACCACAAGTATTAGATGCTGAAGGTAATGTTGTTGATCAACCTACAGATGAAGAGGGTGAATTTGCACTTAGAGAAGAAGAAGAAAGGCAAAGACAAGAAGAAGATGAAGCTGAAAGACCTGCAATAATTAAAAGAGGTGAGGACGCTAAAGAATATCAAAAGCTTATAAAAAGAAATAAGACGTTAAGAGCTGCTTACCCTACAGGCATGCCCGCTGTATTCTCTAGAGAAATTAGAAACAATAAAGAGAGAATGAGTGAGATTGAACAAGAATATAATCTTACAAGGCCTACAGATGAAGAATACGAAGATAGAAGACTAGAAATAGTTAATAACATTATATCTGCTGATGATGACAATCCTACACCAAGCGAAGAAGATTTGATTGATGATGCCTTAGAAGAGGTTGAAGATATAGAAGAAGAAGAAGAATTTGAAACAAGCGTAGAAACACAAAATGTTGATGATGTATCAAATAATACTTCTACACCACAACCTACTCTTGAAGATGTACAAAGAAGACATGGTTCTGATGCTAACATTAATGATCTAAATGGCGTTCCTCACGTTGTTTACACAGATGAAAATGGTGAATCAAAACAATATAGATTAGATGAGTTTAACAGCGAAGAAAATTTACAAAAATACAGGCTTCAAGATAGAGATGGAATGCCACCAGCTGAACCACTTCCTATAGAAGACCAACCAACAAGACAAGACAATACTGTTGGGCCAACTATAACTCCTGTAGAGTCTCAAATAGAAGAGGTAGAAGATGTAGAAGCAATAGATCCAACTTTTATACCAAACCAAGAAAGTTCTTCGGAAACTGAAGTTTCTGGTGGTACTCCAGCGCCTGATGTTGATGGTGATGGTGTGCCAGACAGTATAGATCCAGACTCTAGAACAGTAGAAGTTGTTGATACAGATTTTACAAATAATCAGACAAATAATGAAACTGTATCTTTTATGGACAATTTAGGAGATATAGGAAATGTATTGCAACAGGGATTAGGCATTGTAAACAATATAAGACAAAACATAAATAATCAAGATGATTTGGTTATGTCAGCTCTTGGTAAAAAAGCATATGCAGAAGCAATGAAAGAGATTAAGCCTGTAGAATACGAAGGCCTTTCTGATATGTTTAAACAGCATTTAAATCAAGTTAGAGAGCTTTCTAAGATGGGTTTCAGTCCTGATGAAAAACAAAGAGCTAGAGCAGAGATAGATGCTGCATATGGCAAAGGGATCGAAAACGCAGTAAGAGGTACCGCTGGAGATAGAGCTAAGTTTTTAGCTATGTCTGGAGTTTTAGATAGTCAAAGACAGTCTGCTTTATTAGACTTTGCCGCTAAAGATGCTGAGCTTAATAGAGCTAACATGGACAAGTATACAAAAGCATTGTCTTTTTCTGAACAATACAATTTAACTAAAAGCAAAGCTGAAAGAGCTGAAGAATTACAGTTAGAGTTACAAAAAAAGAAAGGCGCATCAGATTTTGCAGGTAAAGTATTTCAATCTTTACAAGAAAGAGCTGAAGCTCGTAGATTAGCTCCTTTAGTAAATATGTATAAATCTTCATTACTACAAGGAATGACTACTGGACATACAGATCTTTCTACGCCAAATATAGTTACTAACAATAACAATCAGGGACAATAATGGACGCATACGGATATAATGCATTAAGTGGTTTTTTTGGCTCAACTAACATGAAGTCACAGCGTAATTCTGAAATTATGTATTTAGAAAAAATATATAATTTACAAAGACAACAACAGGCAATTGAACAAAAAGAACAAGAAGATAGTCAAAAATTAATAGACTTATCGTATCAAACAGCTGTAGAGTTAACTACAGGAAAAAATACAAGACGTAAAGATTTGCTTGATTTACAAGAAATGTCTAGTGATTTATTAACGCCTATAAACGAAAAAATAAGAAAGGCTGGCGGTTATCAAAAAGCTAAAAGATTAGGTATAGATGAAGACTTAAGAAACTATCAATATCAACTTTTAAATAATGACAAAATTTATGAAATGAAGCAAAACCAAATAGCAATAGCTGCTATTATACAGGCAGATGCTAATGGTAAAGGTCATTTAGTCAATGAGAGAACAAGAAATTCTTTTAACGATTGGCAAAAAGAAGTTACTGATAAAGTTGAATGGAGAGGATCATTGGATGGAGAAATAGATTTAAGTTTTATTAATGAGTATGATAGAGAAACATCTATAAATACTGATGATTACATTTATAACAACAAACACATATTAGCGGCTGATTGGGCATATTTTGTAGCTGGTGATGATACTGATAAACAAAACGAAGCTTATAATTATGCAATTAATAATCCTAGCATAATAAATGCTGATGGTTGGGTAGATAGAAAACTAGGAAAAACAAAAGATTTTGATAAAAATATTAAGTTTGGTTTAAAAGATATTGAAACAACATTGCCTCAACAGCTAATGAAAGGTCAAGAACAAATAATACCAGATCTTAGAGCAGCTGAAATTATAGAAAATGGAGGTTATGCAAAGTATGTTTCAGACAATGGATTGTTAGCATTTTATGAAACAAACTTTAGTATTGATGAAAAAAGTAGCAACATAGAAACTAAAGATAGTAGAGTTGCAGATGTTGCGGGTCAATTATTTGTAAACGACAAAGAAATGGAGTTTAGAGTAATAGATGCAGCATTAAGAAATGATAACTCTCCTGGTATACCAGATGATTATTATATTGACAAGAGAGGAAATTATGTTTTAAGAATGAATGAAAACATGATGTCTACAATGTTTGATTATAAAGGAGAATCTATGGCTGAAGAAGGAGGATATTTAGATCGAACAGCTGATGATATGAAAATAAATGGTGTTTATTTGGGGGCTAAAGCTGTTTATAAAGATTTATATACTGGAGAGGTCAAAGAAATGCTTTTAACAAAAGGAGTTAAAGATTTAGACCCTACTGATAGAGCTAAGTTTATAAACGAACAATTAAAAGGTAAAGCAGATTTAGAGTCAGTTACATACAAACCTGCCTATATAATGCAATTAGTAGAAGAAGAATTTATTGACGATGTTTATTATAAAGAAATAAATCTAGGCAACAATAAAGTTTTAACAAACTTAAAAGACGAACAGGCTGATAAAGATTTATCTACTGCTAAAAATGAAAGAGCAAGAATAAATTCTGAAACTGAAACTAGAAAAAGAAAAGCAGAAGTTCAAGCACAAGTTGCTGGAACATTAGATAGTATTTACGCTACAGGAGATCAAGGAGTTCAAGTATTATTTGATGCATATCAGGCTCCAGCAGCTTATACTTTTGCTGCAAATAAAATACCTTCTTCTATGAATCCATTTGTTATGGCAGATATTTTTGATATGTCTCAAAGATTAGGTAGAAGTCAAGGTCAAAATGCACAAGATTTTTCTGGTAATGTTTCTAATGTTTTAAATAATTTTAGTAGATTAGCCGATACATCACCAAACCTTTATAGAATATATCAATCAGGTAATACTAAAGCTTTAATGGACTATTATAAAGAAACATTAAGCAAAAAAGAGTTTGAAGAAAAAAAGTCTAGATTTAGATTGTGGGCTAAATATTTTAAATAATGGCAGATATAAACGAGCAAACACCTTCAGAAGGCATAAATGAATACGAGTCTGGAATGACTAGCGCAAATGAAACTGATGCGTTTTTATCATTATTATCACAGCAGGGAACAGAATATGATAAAGCGTTATCTTTATATGCTGGACAGCAACAATCACAAGAAGCAAATAGATTACAGCAAGAGCAATTAGGTATGAGACCTACAGGAGTAGGTGTAAGTCCTACAGCAGGCGCTGGCCCTATAGTAGCTCCACAAGATTTAGCTACTTTAGGAGGTACAGCTCTAGGTACTTATTTAGGAGGAACAACAGGTGGAGCTGTAGGCATGGGTATAGGATCTGCTATTTCTGGGTTTTTAGGATCTGACTCTATGTTACAACAAAGCCTTGAAGCAGGTACAGGGGATTTAATAAAAGGAACTGGAGATACATTTGAGTTTTTGAAAGCTGTTGTAACTCCATGGGATCCAGATGTAGACCAAAACACTACAATTGGTGACTATCTGCAAAGAAAAGGATCAGAAATATCAAATAAAAACCAAATATTTGTTGCAGACGAATTAAAGGGTGTTGGCTGGGGACAATTAGCTAGTCCAAGATTTTGGGCAACAGATGTAGCAAAATTATTACCATATTCAATGTCTTTTTTCTTGCCTGCTGGTCTAGCTGCTAGAGGAACAAGACTATTATTAAATTCAAATAAAGTTTACAAGGGTGCAAGAACCTTGGGTGTAGGTGAAAAATTATATAAACCTGTAATATCTAAAGCTACAAAACGACAGGCTAAAAGAAAGGGTTTGCAAAAAGGTGAAGAGTTTGCAAAAATGGAAATGCGTAAAGGCATTGATATAGTAACAGCAAGTATAGGTGGTGGTATTGGTGGTAACTTTGCTGAAGGTGCTTTTGTTGCAGGAGAAACTATGCAACAAGCATTAGCAGATGGACTTACTCCACAAGAAGCACAAGCGGCAGCATCACAGGTATGGAAAGATAATACTAATTGGGTTTTAGCAGATATAGCACAGTTTGGTTTAGTATTTGGAGGATTAGGTAGATTGGCTAGAGGTTTTAGAAATTTACCAAAACCAATGCCTTTTGGACAAAAAATAGTTCCTTTTATACAGGCTGGTGCTACAGGTGCAATTGAAGGTACGGCAGAGCAATATCAAGAGGTATATCAAGAGTGGATAAAAAATAGAGCTATTGCTGAAAAGAAAGGATTAGATTACATGTCTTATACAGACTTTTTCAAAAGTCCTGAAATGCTACAAACAAGAGTTAGTGCATTTGCTTTAGGTAGCGCCATGGGTTCTAGAGGGGGTTATGTTGATGCTATTGCCGAAAGAGATTATCAATTACAAGAACAAAGAAGAAGACTTGGTGATCTAATGGATTTAAATGAGTTTGAACAAGCTCAAGCTATGCGTAAAGATATTATAGCGTATACTGTTATTGATGAAAATGGTAATGCTCAATTAGCTAAATCTAGAGTTGAAAGAATGGTTGCTGAAGGACAAATGAGAGAAGAGGTAGGTCAGCAAATTACAGAAGCTATTGAGCAATACGAAGATATATATGAGTCTACACATAAAGGTAATTCTTTAAGTCAGGCTGGTAAAAGACAAATATTTTTAGCTAGAGTAGAAATAGCTGAAAGAAAAGCTGCAATAGAAAGATCTAATGAGCAGAGACAACAAGAGCTAGATTTAGCTAGTGAAAATATAAAAGATCCTGTAAAACTTAAACAAGCTCAGGAAGAGATCAATAGTAATTTTGATAATGAAGTTCAAATATATAACGAAGAAATTCAACAACAAGATGAGCTTATTGAAAACTTGGCTACAGTTAGGTTGGGTAAACTTACAAAAGATAAAGCAAGAGTTAAAAGATCGTCTAAAGGGTTAACTCCAGATCAGTTTAATGAGTTTACATCTGAAGGAGTAAAAGCTGAGTTAGAAAAGCCTGGATTAATATCTAGAGCTGCAACAGCGGTTAAAGAAGGTGCTTCTGCTGTTAAAGAAGGAGTAACAAAAGCTGTAGAAACTGTTAGAGAAAAAGGTTTTAAACAAACCGCAAAAAATATTGTAACATCTGAAGGAGCATTAAAACTTAAAAACTTTTTACAAAATCAATTTGCAGAAGGCAAAAACTATGTAAAAAAATATTTATCACAAAACGCTCCAAAAACATCTCAAGCTTTAGAAAAAGAGATAAATGCTGCTAAAGAAGAATTGGGCAACAGAAATTTGACTAAAGAGCAGATTAAGGAAAAGGCAAAAGAGATAGTTAATAAGATTAAAAAAACAGATCTTAAAGGAGCAAGCGGTGAAGTTTTAGATAAGATTACTGAGTTTGTAGAAGGCAAACTTAATGGCACAATAACAGAAAAATTTGTAGATATAGCCAACTCATTAACTAAAAAGGTTGATGAGCTTACAGAAAAAGTAGAAGCTAGAAGACAAAAAGTATCTGAAGAAGATATTGAAACAGGTCGTAAAGTAGATGCGCAAACTGCAACAACAGAAGAGGTTCAAGAGGTTGAGGTTGTAGAAAAACCTAAAAAAAAAAGTAAAAAAACAACAAAGCAAGAATCAGACAAAGTAAAGCCTAAAGAAACCTCTGACACCGACACTCCAAAAAAGTATACTGATTTTATTAATAAATACGTAAAAAGGTTTGCTAACAGAAAAGACTCTGATGCAAGAAAACCTGTACAAAAATATATTACTAGAGTTGATGAAAAAGGATCATTAATAAGAGGCTATTTGCGAGCTGCACTCGAAGAAAAGTTTCCAGGAACAAGAATAGAATTTGCTAATAGACAACTTATAGAAGGTTTTGGAGCACCAGCTGCCGCTGTGTTTTTTAGTAGTACTATATTGGTAAATCCAAGATCTGCTATGCAAACAGATTTAATACACGAGCTATCACACCCATATTATCAGTCTATAGCTGGAACACCTTTACAAAAGAGATTAAATACATTATTAATAAAAAGAAGAATACTTACACCCAATGGTAATTTAGTTAAGTTAATTGATAACATACAATATAATTATCCATTATTGACAAGATACAAAATGGGTAAAAGTTTTGTAACTGGTGGTGATATACTTTCTGACTTTTTAGAAAACAGAAGAAATGATGTAGACTCACCTCTATCTTCTTTACTAGACTCTATTGTAAATGCAGCTGAAGCTGGCAATACATTGCAATATAAAAATGCTGTACAGTCTTTGTTTACACAACTTTCTTCTGAAGGTGTTATAAAAAGATTGAATGATGAATCACAGTTTGGTTTGCTTGAAGAAGCGTTTGCATATTCTAATGAAGACTTTAATAGAAAGGGTGGAATAACAAATGTTATTGAAAATAAAACAGACGCACAGAAATACGAAAGTATACTTAAAAGGCTATATAAAAGGGTTGCTGGACTAGCTAGCCGTGAACAGGCAAAATCTGCTGTAGAGCAAGTTATACCTGAAACAAGGCTAATGGATTACGATCAAATGATGACGTACATTCAAAACAACTTTAATACTTTAAATGTAGAAAATCAATTTAAGCAAAACTCCTATAGCAAAAAAGCTATGCTAAAGCAAGCTAAGTTTGATGTAATATCTACAAAAGGTTTATTTAATATTATACAACAACAAGTTTTATCTAAAGGCAAGAAAGGTGAAGAAGCTGTACAGCTAATTGCTCAAGAAATATATAAACAAAACTACAAATCATATAATACGCAAAAACAAACACCTCCATTTGAAGTAACATCTATGGAGCACGATACTTTACTAAGAAAGATTAGGTCACAGGTAGAAAGAGTTACTTTTAAAGAGTATCAAAAGATAGTTGATGATTTAATAAAGTCTGTAGATAAGAGACTTAATCAAGGAGAAAGATCTGACGACTCTTTAGCGTTTAGTTTTAATAGAGAAGCTGAGCAGGTAGCTGAAGAAAACGACAAAGGTAATATCTACGATCAAGAAGAAACGTTGTTTGGAGAAACAACATCAAAACTAATACAGGCTTACTCTTTTGAAGAAAGTAAAAAGAACGACAAGAACCCTGTAAATGTAAAAGATCTATTATCAGAGTTACACTCGTTGGGACAAAAAACTAAAAAAGGCAATACTTTTACCTTCGTTACAAATGTAACTGAAAGCGAAAATCCTTCTGTCGTTAGATTTGTTAAGTTTTTAAATAATAAACTAAAAAAAGAATCTTTAGTTGATGCTCTTTTGTTAGAGATGTCTATAGACTTTGCCAACAAGAAGATAGAGACCATGAAGGAAGTTGGTTTTATGAGAGGAGACAATGGCGTTACTACTTGGGTGCCTGGAGTTTCACTAAGTACAGATGAGGCTAGATGGCAAAGCTCTATGACAAGAGAAGCTAATGAGAGATGGTTTAAAAGAAAAGGCACTACAAATGAGCAAATAAAGTCTTTAATAGACAATATACGTAATAATGAAAATATTATAGAAACATTATCTATTATATATGGAGACTCATCTTATTGGCAGTTTGTAGATAAGAGAAAGTTGTCTGAAACAGGTAACGTATATAACTATAAAAACAAAAGATATGCTTCTATATCTCAGCTAATACAGAACAATAGAGAAGATTTTGTAAAACAATATAAAGGCAGATACTATTTACAAATATCTAATGGATTTGATAATTTGTTAGCTGACTTAATTGTACAGTCAAGAGCTAAAAATTATATAACGCAGGTTAATGATGTATCTTTAAATCCAACTTTAACAATAAACAAAGAAAACTCTATACATAACAAAAACGAAAACTATGCAGATTTATCAGAAAAAGATATTAATGCATACTATCAACTTATGGAAGACCTAGGATTCTTTAATGAAAAAGGTTTTACCAATATATATGCTGCTATGTTAGGAGATGGTACTGGTAAAGAACATAATATTAGCATGCTGTCTGGTGTGTTTTCTACACCACAAGCATCACAGCAAGACACAAGAAGAAATAGAAAGTATGTTAAGATGGATAGCTTAGAGCTTATGTTAACAGACTTTAATGAATTTTTGTATTCAGTATCTAGATATAAAAGAGGTGAGCTAGCTTATTACGATCAAGCTATTGCTGTATTTGGTGCAGCTAAAAGAAGATATTATATTAAAACTCCTGTAGCTCAAACAGCAGAACAAAGACAAGAACTGTTAGAAATGGCGTATAATGGAGGATATAATAAGGCAAAATATGCTGATGGTACAAGAGTAAATCCATTTAAAATAATTAAAACAAAAGATGGATTTGCTTTGTCTGGGCTTAATCAATATTCTAAAAAGTTCAAATCAGAAATAATTAAAGATTCTAAGCAAATTAAACTAAATGATTTAATAGGCGAGAAAGGCAAGAAACTAAAAGATATAGATTTAAAAAACTATATATTAAATTATTCTATAAACAAATACATGGCGCAACAAATGTTTATAGGTAATCACAATGAACACAAAAATGAAATAGACTATATAAAGCGTGCAGACGGTGCAATTAAAAGACACACGCCACACGATAGAAACACTCCTATAGAGTTTGTTGCTTTTCAAGATATAGTTGATCATGATGGTTTTATTGGAACAGACGCACAAGCTTATGTATTGCCTGGTGATGGTGATATAATAAGAAAGAAGTTTGGATCTATGCGTAATGTTGGTAATCAATTCAAACATGTGTATGATTATGTTGAGACAAACAATCCAAATAAAAATGTATTTGGTAAAAGAACATTTGCTAAGTTTAAGATAGACGAAATAACACCAGAAATGGAAAAGTCTAGTCCTGAAATAAAAAAAATAGCAAACATTCTTAGGGCTAGAAAAGAAGCTATTGGAAAGCAAAAGCTTATTGCTGGCGCTGAAGTAACTGGAAAACTACATGACTTTACACCAATAGCTACTTTTGAATCAGCGCTAAAGGTCTATGCTCCTGGAGAAAACTATATGTATAATTTAGATCAACTTAGTGTTGAAGAAGTAGTATCTAAACAAGATGAAGTATATAACAGTTCAGGAGAAGCCGAAGTTAGTTTATTTGATAGTTGGAAAGGATTAAGTGGTGAAGGATTTGGACTACAATTAGAGTTAGATAAGGAAAGACATTCTTTTCATATGCCTTCACAATTATTTGGACATCATCATACTAACCTAGAAGAAGGTGAGCAAGACATGGTAAATAGAATGCATGAGCTTGCAGCTAAAGCAATGGTAGGGTTTGAAGATTCTAAAGGCAAAGGTGTAATTTATTCAAATCAATCAACAGCTGAAGAAAGAAAAAAAGATATAGAGTTTTTAACTAAACTTATAGGTGAAGAGTTTTTTGGAAATCTCAATGCCTCGTTGGCTCAGTATGCACCTGGATTACATCCACAGTTGCATAATATGATACAGCAATTAGCTGCTTCAAGATTAGTTAAATTTGGAACTAAAGCAATGTTTGGAGGAACTATAGCTTATCAGACATCGCCAATAGGTAGAAACTTACAATCATATATAAAAGTATCAGACTTAGTAGACAAGGTAGATGGCAATTCTTATAAGTCTGCTTTAAATTCTTTGATAGAGCAGGGTAAAGATTATGTTGTATCAGAAGCTATAATACCAGCGTCTGCTAAAAAAGATGGTGTAAAGATTGGAGACTTAGTTTTAGGAACACGTATACCTGCACACGGTAAACAATCGTCTGTTGTTTTTGTTGTTAAAGGTTTTGCAGCAGAAGGTATTGATGGGGCTAGAAGTACAATAGCAATACCATCTAAAGTATCTAATGTTATGGGTTCAGATTTAGATGGTGACGCTATATACTTAAATTATTCGCATGTAGGCAATGTACCTGGTAGTATAAAAATATCACCACTAGGAACAGAGGCTAGAGTGCAAACAAACTTACTAAAAGATTATCAAGTTTCAGCTAATGAATTATTAGATTTAAACTTAAAGTTACTTGGAGATATTGAAATAGATAGTCGTAGGTATAAAGAAATAACAACACCTATAGACATTAAAGATATAGCTGAAGAAGCTATAAATAAAGTAGAATCATTCTATAACAAAAAACTTGTTATGGATAATCAACTATTGCCAACAGGTGATGCTCAATATTTTAACGATAATGTTCCTGCACAAAACATGATTGGTACTATAGCATCGTTGCAAAGAGTATTGAATGTAATGGCTGGCCATAAAGTAGGGTTTACATTTGGAATTAATATAAAAGGATATGATGAGGTTTCTTCATTAGTTGACGTTTATAACGAAAATAAACCTGAAGGCTTTGCGTTTTCTGTAGCGCAACTACTTAATATTGTTTTAGATAATGCTAAATATCAATACGCTAATAAGCTAGGACTTACACCAAACACAGTAAATCAATTTACGTTACTATCTAGGCTAGGTATCAGTTTATCAGATATTTCTATTATAATGAATCACCCAATAGTAAAATTGTATGATAAGCACAGAGGCGATCAGTCTATTATGACTACAAGTATAAGCAACCAAGCGGTAGTTAATGCATATAGAGAATACTATAAAGGTGTTGGTAAAAAAGAAGCAACAAACATAGTTAAGTCTTTTGCTAAATCAGGAGATATAACCTTAAATATAGAAAAACTAAAAGGCAAAAACAAACAAAGTGAGCTTGCATTATTTGATTTGCTATACAAGACAGAAAAACTTACTGATGAAATATTTAGTATCGGTAAAGCTTTATCTGTACACAAAGCGATACCACAATACGGCCATGATGCCCAAAGATTAATTAATACAATTAATGAGCAACAAAAAGGTAGTTTTCTAAATCCTAACTCATTAGATAATTTTAGATCAGATCCTCTTGTAAAACACTCTATAGATCTATTACAAAAGCAAGTGGATAGACAGAAATCTACATCGTTTATGTATACGCCAGAAGCTAGGCAAGTAATTGAGTATATAGAAGACACAAGAAAAATAAAATTAGACTTTAGTAGATATGAGCATAGAAGACTTATGCAAGATTATTATCTAATTAAAGTAGCACAGGCTATACCTACTGTTAATTATAATAATAGAACTGCAGCAGAGGTATATAAAATACTAGAAGATTATAGCAAGCAACCAGGAGAAAACTTTGTTAAAAAGAACTTATTGTTTAGCAATATAGAAGGTAGCCCTTACTTTGAAAACAATATTCAAATAAATCCTAATCAGATAAATAAGTTTTCTGTAGAAGAAACTATACAAGTCTTACGCAATGAGTTTACTTTATTGCCTACGGAAATTAAAGATGCTTTATTACAGTATGATTATTTAAAAAACGGTTTAGGATTTAAAGGTAAATCACTTACACCTTTATTTGAAAAAAATTATATTAAAAATAAATTTGATTTATTAGATGATTTATTGCAAAAAGAAATAAACAATAATATATCAATAGAAGATCCTGCTGTTGCTGATAAGGCTAATGAACTTATGTTAGCGCATCCACAGCTTTTTAAGCAAGATGAAGAAAAAATGCAGACTACTGTCGCTGAAAAGAAAAAGTTGAAAGGACAACAATCTTTTGAGCCAACAAACACAGCGTCTTTAAAACTAAACAAAAGAGAGTTTTATCAAGACCATTTACAAGAGCTAACTAAAACTTTAACATTTAATGAATATGTCACATTTTTAGGTTATAGTTCTAGTGCTGTAAATAAATCAGATTTAAAAACAAAACAATACTTTGAGGACAGGTATCAAAGATATTTAAACTCTTTGTCTAACGTTGAAAAGCTTGAGTCTAATATGAAAGATTTAGAGTCAATGTCTATAAAAAAGTTAATCAACGTAGCAAATGAATTGCAAAACAGAGAAGATGAATTAGCTAGTCCAAAGTTATTGCATAAAATACATTTAGCAATAGGTAATAAAGCTATGGCAATACAGTCTCAAAAGTTAGCTGACAAAACAGGACAGGCTTTTGAAACTACTGATGAGGATATATCTACAATAAGAAAATGGTTTGGAGCAAACAACATGACATCAAACAGGCCAGAGGTTCAGTTTATGTTAAACGAAATACAAAGAGAGTATAGAGAGTATGTAAGACAAGTAAAATCTTTAGTAGCTGAAATTAATGTTGTAGATAGGGCATTAAAGAAAAGCAAAAGCTTAAAAGGCATTTTTAATCCTAGACAAAGACATTTAGAGATTTATGGTAAAATGTTTACTGAAGATATTGTTAATGGTAAAACCAACGGAATTAGATTAGTTGAAAAGAAAACTTTTGAAGCATCTAATCCTAGTCAACAAGAAAAAGATTTTTATAATAAATATCAAGAGATTACAGCAAGATTTAGAAAACAACTAGGTAAGTCTGGTATGGGTGAGTTTTATGTACCACACGTACAAATGGGTAACTTAGAAGCTTTATCAGCTAGAGGCCTTCTTGGTTTATACGCTAACTATTTAGGCAGCACCACAAACATAGATGGTGTAAGAATAAAAGGAACTAATGGAGATGGTAAGCCTGTTATACAGTCGTTTAAATATTTTAAAGATTTGTATTTAAGTGAAAACGGAGAATTGACAATGCCATCTGGAAGAAGAATTAATGAGCTTAGAAAGCTTAAATCAAAAGCTGAAAAACAATTAGCTTTAGGCAAACATGAAGACGGTGATCCAATTATAGCTACAGATTTAGAAATGGATACACTAATGGAAGGCGGCTTGTTTAGTAGATTTAATGCTGGAAGAACAGTTAGAGCAAAAGAACTTACAAGTTTTGATTTAGCAGAAAACCTAAGACAGTATGTAAGGTCTGTTACCTTTGTTCATGGATACGGAAGCTTTAGAGGAATGAATGATGTATCTACTCTTGTTGATGCTGTTATTGCGGTTAATAAAAATATGGGCAATAAAAATACAGCAGAGTATGTTACAAAAGTCTGGAGACAAGGTTTCTTAAGAAAAGAAAAGCAAGAGTCTGTGTTTGGATCTAAAGCTGACAAAGCAATTAGCTTTATGGTTAGATGGACAGCCTTAGTTCATTTAGGATTCAGTGCTGCTGTGGGTGTGGGTAATATATTAGCTGGTAAATATCAAGAGCTAAGGTCTAAAGGCGGTAAGCAGTTTTTATTAGGAGAAAAAAGATTCTGGACATCATTTACTGATAAAGAGTGGAAGGGCATGGATATACTTAAAAAGTATAGAATTGTTGAAATGAGTTTTAGTGATGTTGTTGGATCTAGAGATTCTTTTAGTAAGATAGAAGAGTTTGCATTTTTACCAATGGAAATATCAGAGAAGTGGATACAAGGCGCAGCTTTTTTAGGAGAACTAACTAACGAAGAGTTTGAGTCTGGCAATATATCAGAAGAAAGAGTTATGCAAATAAACTCTAAAATAGCAACGCTACATGGTGAAGGTTATACACAGCTAGACCAAAGATTGTTATCTATGTATTCTTTAGGTATAGCTGCACAACAATTTAAAAGATGGTTTATCACCTTAGCCTACAATAGACTTAAACAAGAAGATATAAATAGATTTGGTGAGTATGAAATAGGATCTTATAGAGCAGGATATGATTTTGTAAATAGAATGTTTGCAGGAGAAACTAAACTATCTAATATGAAAAAAGAATTTGATTCTTTACCACAGCACAGGCAAGATGCGATTAGATCTTTACTTAGAGGTATTGGCTTAACAGCTACTTTATTATTAATAGGAGCGCAGTCAGATGATGAAGAAGTTTATAGTAAAAGTATACAAAAGTTAAGCAACGATGCGCTAATATTTACAGACGTAAACAGGTTTGTTAACTATACAATACCACCAGCGTCTATATCTACAGGTAGAAATGCTTTGCAGTTTAGTAAAGAATTAGTTACATTTGAAAGATACCAAAGAGATTCAAATTTTGGAGACAGGGGAGACTTAAAAGCAAGAGGAACGGCTCGTAAGATATTGCCATTCAAGGCAGTTACAGAGCCATTACTGAGTAAATAATTATTATATTTGTAAAAAAAAATAAATAATGGCTAATATTAACGATCATTTTAACAATTCATTTAGTGTACACGGTAGTAAAATTGTTACAGGAACAACAGCTATAACAGCTTCTTCTGGTACATATTTTGCTGTACAATTTATTACAGATTGTACACCTACAACGTTTACGCTAGCTAATGGCGAAGGCA
>Ga0098046_1000150_pt1 | contig 25405 bp, 29 predicted proteins | sample 11BtaG_FD_77067 | JGI IMG/M metagenome (GOLD analysis project Ga0098046, IMG submission 77067) | Marine viral communities from the Subarctic Pacific Ocean - 11B_ETSP_OMZ_AT15265_CsCl metaG | ecosystem: Environmental > Aquatic > Marine > Oceanic | place: Pacific Ocean | collected 2015-01-16
GCTTTCTTGATCTGTCATACGTGTAGTATGACAGAATCTCAGGAAAACGCAAGGTTTATTTTCACTATTTATGCATTTTTTTTGCCCGTAGGGGGGAGGGGTTTTCTGAAAGTTTTGATTTTTCGCTTGACAGCAGAATTTGGCGGGGGGTGGTTTATACGATACTCTCGCCGCGTTTCCAACCAAACAATCAAAAACAAACTAACCTCTCTTCTTAAAAAAATCACCAACCAACCAAAACAAAAAACAAACAACCAAAACAGGAACACACAAAACAAAAACAACCAAAACCAATGGCCATATCACCATAATCGGCGCAATCGTCACATGATAGTCACTGGGGTTTTTGCATTCTTTGGGGTTAATAAGTAAACGCGCCGTTGCGTAGCCTATGAGATAATAGGCGGCGATACAAACCAGCAGGATTATGGGGTGGTCAGTCATTTTTTAGTAATTCGGGGTTTTCGTGTATGTTGCCAATGATTTCAAATCTATGAGGACAATTACCTAGTTTTTCGATATCATCATACCTTTTGTGATCGAACGACACAACATATTCAAACCCAATGAAAGCAATTTCACCGAAATCTTCGCCAAGTTCAATTAATTTGCTAGAAAATACACCTTTCGGACTTTCGATACTTTCCACTTTTGATCTGGTGTATTTTACAATATCACCTTCATAAATTTCTTTGCCGTTTTTATCTTTGAGGCCAGTGTATTGTTCTAGAACATAATCTTCTTTGTTTTCAAGGTTATGAAAACACTCGCTAACATCACCAAGTTCTCCGCTATCAAGATACAAACATAAATCTTCCATATATCTTTTAGCGTTATTGTGCCACGCTCTAAACTTGATCTCTCTCATTTCTTTAGTAATTCGGGGTTTTCGTGAATGTTACCAATGATTTTTAGGTCATTTTCTTTGTGATAGCCGTATAGACACCGCGAACCTATTTTGGTGACACATTCAAACGAAGCAATATCTTCAGAATATACAATTTCGTAATTACCTAGTTTGGTTTTTACAATATCCCCCTCATAAATCTCTTTGCCATTTTTGTCTTTGAGGCCAGTGTATTGTTCAAGGATAGCCTCTTCTTCCCCATCATGTTCTCCCAAGAACCTAGCAATACAATAAATCTGCTCGTTGACATTACCTTCTACATGATAAGAGTTGTCGTTTGGATTATCTCTTTCATTGTTGAGATACCTTTTCTTTCTATTACTCCACACTCGAAACTTGATCTCTCTCATATTATTTCTTTTCATTTAATAATTCCTTCGATAGGATCTGCGCCTACGATTTGGAGGTCTTTAAGGTCGTGAGGAAGGCGTTCATTCTTAATGTATTCTTGCACGTCTTTTTCTGCCCACATAAGTTCCAAGCTATCAAAGCATTTGCATTCAGCTTCTGTATCAAATTCAATAGCGTATTTTACAACCTGACGAACTGGCCGAGGCATTGTGTCGTGAGTGAATTCGTATAGAAGATATAAGATGTATGTTTTAGTAGTTCCCATTTCAGTTTCTCTATTTATCAATGCATTCATTTTTTCTCCATTCTTCATAATACCAATCACCACCATCCCAAATCTTGAGATACTCTTCGCGCCAACTAGCGCGTTCCAGCCACCTTGTTTCGTTCCAAATACGCTTCGGCCACCAAAGAAACTTGGTGCGTGTTCGCGTGGTTCCGAAAGATGGGCGAGGTTGGTGTTTAATTTTCATTATTATTCATCTTTTGAAGGAATTGTCAAGCCACAAGGAAACTCCCACTCATGATTTTTTGTCCAGACCTCACTCAACTGCGAATAACGAAGCTTGGCAATAGGATAACCAGACTCTACTTTTTTACGCATAGAGCGCATTTCTTTGCCTTTGTGGATAAATACGATGCGATAACTCGCGCCGAGCATGATTGGATCAGTATTCGTCATATAAATCGGGGCAAAAAAACTCTGGAGCATCAGGAAACAACTCCCACAACATACCTCCACTTTTTAAAGATACAAATTCTTGCTCTGTTAATTCCTGCGGAGTCATCCCATGAAAAAGAAGAGTCATTTTTGGTTCTTTTTGCGGCCAGTGTTTTAGGAATTTATTCATTGTTCATCAAAAGGAGGTAATTCTCTATCAAACCTCTCAATAAGCTCGTCTGCTCGCCATCCTACGGCCACAACATGATACATAGCTTCTTCACGGTCGCCGCGCTCAAGTGCTTCGCGAAAGTCCATGAGATGGCGAATGATTTGATTGCCGTCACCAACGCTTTGCTCACTAGCCCATGTCATTCCTTCTTCTCCTGTATGTTTTATGTTGGAGTTGTAAGAATGCACAGCCTTGAGAATCTGTGCGCGTGGAAAGTAGCCCATGATGTAATCAAGTAGGCGAACTTTTTGACGCTCAGAGTCGTCAATTGGGAGTATTTTGTTTTTGCTTTCCATTTGTATAAAAGAAAAGCGGCAGAGCTACTAGGAGATGCCGCAGATTGGTTTTTTATTGATTAAAAAGGAATATCGTCTTCTTCGTAATCATTACCCGCCGAAGCAGATGCACCAGCAGTCGCGGTTTCCTTGCCGCTACCCTTGTCCAAGCGCCAGCCCTGAATATTGGCATAGTATCGGCCTTTATATTCATTGCCGCGAAGGTTGACAAATGCAACAACCTGATCACCATTAGCAAGACCATCAAGTTCTTCAGTTTTGTCTTTTACAAACTCCACTGGAATTGTTTGGGCATACTCGCCGCCAGTATTGACAACTAGCACACGCTTAGTAAAGCCGCTCTCAAAAGTTTCAAGAGGCAATACAGTTTCAACGGTTCCTGTGATTTTAATTTGTTCACTCATATGTTTGCATCATAGTGGAGGTTGATGAGAATGTCAACAACTTTTTTGGTTTTTGTCTCCAGATAGTGTAAAATAAACAAATGGCTACTAAACGCCCACGTAAAAAGAATGACGTATTGCTTGGTCACTTTGAATTGACCCCAAAGCAAGATAAATTTATCAAAACCATGATCGACCCGCAAACAAGGGTCGTATTTATCAGCGGCCCCGCTGGAACCTCAAAAAGTTTAATCTCCGTTTACGCGGCGATTCAAATGTGGAACGATAACAGAGAACTTAGCATCTTTTACCTACGCAGTATCGTGGAAAGTGCTGATAGGGGGTTGGGTTTCCTAAAAGGAGACGTTGATGACAAGGTAGAGCCATACATGGCCCCTCTCATGGACAAGCTTAGTGAGTTGCTTCAGGATTATGAGTTGCATGAGCTTGAAAGGAGTGGTTCCTTAGAAGGTGGCCCAATTAACTTCCTGCGCGGCCAGAGCTGGCGCGATAAGATAGTTATCGTTGACGAGGCTCAAAACCTCTCAGAGCGCGAGCTGACCACCGTGATGACCCGTGTAGGTCGCGACACCAAACTCTTTGTTTGTGGAGATCCAATGCAAAGCGATATCAGAAATAGTGGCTTTGATAATTTTTTCAATTTGTTTGATGACAAAGAAAGTCAAAAAGAAGGCATTCAATGTCTCAAATTCAACAAAGATGATATCATGCGCGATCCTATCGTAGCATACATCGTTGACAAAATAGAAAAATCTCAACAAAGTCAATAAAAAATTGATTTTTATGTGTAAATGATATATAATTTTCCATGAACAAGATTTTTTGTGTATCCTGTGGCTATAAAATCAAGTATAACTACGATAAGCCTCGTTTTTGCCCCAAATGTGGGGAGTCCGTTGATGGAACAGCTAAGTCAACAGCACCTGCTCTCGTTGAAGAGCTTGATGAAGCTGTAACTGTTGAAGCTGACTATGATCTAGATAAGATTCGCCGTGGTATCACTTCTGACTACAACAATCAAACCCTTAAGATGGGTGAAGTAGTTGGAACTGCCGAAGGCGATGGGTCTACCATGAAGCGTAGACCTAGCAATCTTCCTGATGGAGATGCTTTACTAAAACAAAGCATCCAAGACTGTCAAAAGGTATCTAGAGCGCAGGACATTGATGAGCGATAATACGCCAAAACAATATGAAGACATGCATGACGAAATTGAGCGACTTTTGGCTCGATATCGTCCTAAATGGCAGTTGACTGCTATTGCTTGGATGGATTATGATGATATTTGTCAGTTGATTAGGAATCATATTCATCTCAAGTGGCATTTGTGGGATCAGTCCCTCCCATTCGGGCCTTGGTGCGCGAGACTGATCTACAATCAGATTCTTAACCAGATTCGCAATCATTATGGTAATTTTGCGAAGCCCTGCCTCAAATGCCAATACTACATGGGTGGAGACGAGTGTGCGTTTTCTAAGAGCGGGAAACAGGACGAGCAATGTGACGTATTCTTACGATGGAAGAAAAAGAAGAAAAACGCATATGATCTCAAACTTCCTTTGTCCTTAGATCCCACTATAGCTATTGGAGAGACATGCATTAAAGCAGGTATCAACTATGAGGAAAAAGCAGTATTACTCCACAATAGTATCCTTCTTAAACTATCCAGTGAGAAACATAAAGAAATCTACCGCATGATTTATATTGAGCATCGCTCAGATCAAGAAGTTGCAGAAAAATTCGGATTTAAAGAAGATAAAAAGAACCGAAAGACACCACGTTACAAGCAATTAAATAATCTTAAAAAAAGATTCTATGAGCTTGGACGCAAAGTGCTTTCAGAAGATGACCTGCTATGAAGGAAATAGAACTTACAGACGAGCAAAAACAACAAGTGATCACAGAGTTTAAGAAAGACCCTGATCTTAAACGTATTACTCAGGTTGTCTCTGGTGATCCTGAAGCTGATGGGCGCTCCAAAATAGGTCGCGCAATTCGATCTTTTCTTGCTAGTCAAGACAAGCAATACCACACCACAAAACCCGAACCAGTAAAAGCTGTAGAATTCACAGAAGAACAGAAACAGTTTATATTGAGTGATCGTATAGACGAAGATCTTAATCCTCTTGAGATTGCACGTATTGTATTTGGTGATGAAGATATTAAAAGCCTGAGCGTTCAGCACCGCGCAACTATTGACTTTCTTAAAGAATACCGCCCTGCTATTCTCGATGACAACGAGCTAGTCACAAAAGATAAATGGACTCCACCAAATGCAATATCCAAAGTTGTCAAAAAAGTAAACGATTGGGCAGGAGAAGAACTAGACTCCGCAAATCTAAGCAACAAGCACGAAAAAATGATGCAGAAACTAATCAAGTATCTGCATAGTCCTCGTTTCAAACACACAATTAACGAATACTGCAAAGTTGCAGATCGTGAACTGTTTGAAAGTGAGTTTGTTCGTGCTGCATGGGATAAGATTGATCTTAGTGTTGAAGAAATCAACCAATACATTAACCTATGTGCCAACTTCGTGCGTGTAAAGCATATTCAGTCTCGTCTTGATCGGCTCAATAAGGTCTTGGAAGATTCTGGCAGTAACCAAGAAGCTAGTATGCGTTTTACTGAACTTATCAAAACCACCAGTGAAGAACTCGATAAATGCGAGAAGCGTATTGATGCTCTTTCCAAAGGTTTGAACGGTAGTCGTCAGGAACGTCTTAAAGCTCGCGGTCAACGCAATGGAACCATCGAATCACTTGTTGAAGCCTTTCAAGATAAGGAAGAAAGAGATCGCATGGTGAAAATGGCAGAAATGCGCCTACAAACAGTTAGCGATGTTGCAGATGAACTTGAAAGAATGGACGAGTTTAAATCTCGTGTCCTTGGTATATCAAAAGAAGAACTATTATGAGCGAATGGACATGCAAAGAGTGTGGGGAGAAGTTCAGCAGCAAGCGAGGACTTCATTTGCATATGAAAAAACACTTTGATAGGATTGGTGATTATTACACTAAGCACTATGCAAAGCAAGACCTATTCACAGGAGAACCAATTCCTTTCAAAAACTACGATCAGTATTTCGCGGATAACTTTACGTCTTTCGACAACTACATGAAGTGGGTCAAGACTGCGCCCAAAAACCAAGTCAAAGAATACATTCTTAAAAAATTCAAAGAGAAGATTGACCACAAAGAACTCAAATATATGCCTCCTAGCTCTTTCTATGATTTGTATGAGCTTGCTAATCGCGTTACTATTGAAAATGTATGGGGTGACTACAATGAGTTCTGTAAAGAGGTGGGTTTGCAAAACCCATTCAATGACACTCTTCCTCATGACTTCTGGCAAGATAATCCAGAGGATATCAAGATCCTAATTGACACTCGCGAACAAAGACCATTGAACTTCTCTAATGGTGTTTCTCATAAACTAGACTTTGGCGACTATGCTGCGGCGGGAAAACACTTCTCTCCAACTTTTGTTGACCGTAAATCTGAAGATGATTTCAGATCCACATTCGGACGCGACCACGAGCGCTTCAGAAGAGAAATGGATCGCTGCGTTAAGTTTGATTCTTATATGTTTGTTGTGGTTGAGTCTACACTTGCACAAGTAGAGATCAATAATCGCAGTAATCCTTTTAGAAGCAACCTAGCTTTTGTGTGGCACAATGTTCGTGACATGATTGCCAAATACCCCAATAACCTTCAATTTATCTTCGCCCACAACAGGGCTGGAGCAAAAAAAATCATTCCAAAAATTCTCTATCACGGAAAAACACTGTGGGATGTTGATGTTCAATATCATCTAGAGAAAAGAATCTACGAAAAGTCTCATGCTTGATAAAGGAAAACAAAGATACCGTTATGAGTTCTCTGCAAAAAGAGTTAATGATATAATCATTAACTTTGAGGGCGATTTAAACGAAGAAGATGCAAAGTATCATCTCTATAAGTTTCTGCGTAATAACGTTGGTTTTACTTGTGAGTTATTTCTAGGTGTTAGGTTATTTCCTTTCCAAGAAATGGCTATCAAGTCTATGATGATTGGTGATTACTCTATGTTCGTGTTTTCGCGTGGTTTATCTAAGACGTTCTCTACGGCTATTTATGTTATCCTTGAATGTCTTCTTAATCCTACAGCTAATATCGGTGTGATTGCGGGAACATTTCGTCAGTCTAAACAGATTTTTGCAAAGATTGAGGATATCATGAGCAAACCTGAAGCGCAGATGGCTCATGAAGCGGGTTATAAGCTCACTAAAGGCACGGACGCATGGACAATGGTTATTGGTAAAGGAAAAGCTATTGCCCTGCCTCTAGCGAACGGTGAGCGCCTTCGTGGTTTCCGTTTTAACCGTATGGTTCTTGACGAATTCTTGACTATTCCTGAGAGTATCTTCAACGAGGTTATTCTTCCGTTCCTTGGTGTTGTTGAAAACCCAACTGAGCGTGAAGAAATCTATGACCTAGAAACAAGCATGATCGAGAAAGATTTAATGAAAGAATCTGAGAGATATGTTTGGCCAAACAATAAGCTAATCATTCTTTCCTCGCCTTCGTATAAGTTCGAATATATGTATAAGCTTTATTGCAAATACCGTGATTTGATTTCTGGCGTTTACGAGCATAATGATGAAGAAAACGATGAAGATGCTGCTGATGATGCATATCGAATCATTATGCAATTAAGTTACGACTGTGCGCCTAACACACTTTACGATAAAAACCTTCTAAAACAAGCAAAGTCTACCATGAGTGAGATGCAGTTCAAGCGAGAGTTTGGTGGGCAGTTTGTGGATGAATCAGATGGTTACTTCCGTCTGTCTAAAATGTCTGCTTGCACGATTCCAGATGGAGAACAACCTGCGGCAGAGGTTGCAGGAGATCCTAGCGCCAAATACATTATCGCCTTTGACCCCAACTGGGCAGGAAACACAAGCGCTGACCACTTTGCCATGCATGTTTTTAAACTGTTGGAAGAAGAACAAAAAGGATGCCTTGTGCATAGTTATGCTATCGCAGGTGTTACTCTAAAGGATCATATGAAATATTTTCACTACCTGTTAACCAACTTTAATGTTGTAGGTATCTGCGGCGACTACAATGGTGGTGTTCAATTTATTGATTCTTGTAACGAGAGCGAATTGTTCAAGAAGTCTAATATTCATATTGGTGTTTTGAGTGTTGATATTGATAAAGCAGAAGAATACGAAGCTAATATGCAAGAATTAAAAAATATTTATAATGTAACTGGGCGCAAATATTGTATTCTACGTAAGCCTACCTCCTCATGGATTCGTTCAGCAAATGAACTACTTCAGGCAAATATCGACCACCGCCGTATTCTGTTTGGCTCACGCTCTGTTGATGACCACTTCGATTCTCAATGCAAGAAGAATATCCCAATCTCTAAGATCACTTGGGATAACGTGATTCTTGCTGACAAAGCAAATGCGCGAATGGTTGAATTTGTTGACCACCAGAAAAGTATTATTGAGCTTACAAAGTCTGAGTGCGCGAATATTGAGGTCAAAAGCAACCCACAGGGTTCTCAGACATTTGATCTGCCTCAAAACTTAAAACGTCAAACAGGCCCACATAGAGCGCGTAAAGACTCCTACTCCGCATTGATCCTTGGTAACTGGTTTATTAAGGTTTACTTTGATATGATGGTATCTAAACCAAAACCTAAACCAGTAAACGATTTTATTCCTCGTTTAATTAAGTAAAAAAGTGACTTTCTAAAAGTTAAAGTGTAACAATTGACATGGCAAACGCCCCTAAAAAGAGAAAATATAAAAAGACTTCCGATTATTGGGAGAAGAGAAAAAACAAGTCTCAAAGTCTTGAGTCTTTAGCTCATAAAGAGCCAGAAGCTTTTGAGCCAAAAATGATAGGTGACTCTTTCTATGAGTCTACAGCTTCTCGTTCCCTGCGCCCAAGTTCTGCTGAACGCTCCACAGGTCGCACAAACTCTACAGCAACTAAAGCAATCAACAAACGCTTTAAGAACATCAATGATGGTCTTTTACCTTTTGAATATTCTGCTGACTCTGTAGACGCAAAGGATGCTATCGAGCTTTGCCAAAAGGCTTACTTTAATATTGCAGCGTTTCGCAGCACGGTTGATCTGTTATCTGATTTTGCTGATGCTGATGTTTATCTTGAAGGTGGTAGTGAAAAGTCTCGCAAGCTTGTCCAAGCTTGGTTTCAGCGCATCAATCTTAACGATCTAAAAAGCCAATACTTTCGTGAGTATTATCGCTCCAGTAACTTCTTTGTTCACCGTGTAGATGGTAAGCTAAAAGCAAGCAATGCTGGAAAGCTTTACGAATCATATGGCGCAGAATCTAAAGACTTTAAAATTCCTATTCGTTATCTTGTTTTGAATCCTGTGGATATTGTCGCCAAAGGATCTCTATCTTTCTCTGAAAACCGTTACGCCAAGGTGCTGACTCCTTTTGAGGTTTCTCGCTTGCGTAATCCGCAAAACAAACATGAACAAGAGATGTATGATTCTCTTCCCGATAGAACCAAGCAGATCATCGACAATAAAAACAGCCTTACATCTGGTCGTGCTGAAATCCAACTAGACTCTACTGTTCTTCATACGATTTTTGCTAAGAAGCAAGATTACGAACCATTGTCGGTTCCATATGCTTTCTCTGTCCTTGATGACATGAATAAAAAGCTTGAACTCAAAAAGATTGACCAAGCTATTGCTCGTTCCATTGAAAACGTGGTTCTTCTTGTAACTATGGGCGCAGAACCAGATAAGGGTGGCATTAACCACAAAGCAATTGACGCAATGCAAAACATTTTCCAGAATGAAAGTGTTGGTCGTGTGCTTGTTTCTGATTATACCACTAAAGCAGAATTTGTTATCCCTGACTTGAAAAAGGTCATGGGCGCTGAGAAGTATGAGGTTCTGAACAAGGATATTGAAGAAGGTCTTCAAAACGTTCTTATTGGTAATACTAAGTATTCTGATGGATCGCTCAAGATGAAGATCTTTATGACTCGTCTTGAAGAGTCTCGCAAAAAGTTTGTTGATGAATTTCTTCAGCCCGAAATTAAGCGAGTGTGCAAAGGTCTTGGTCTTAAGAATTGTCCAAAGGTTAACTTTGTCAAGACAGACACTCTGGACAACTCTGATCTCACCAAGCTTACGACTCGTCTAATGGAGCTTGGCATTCTTACTCCTGAACAGGGTATGGATGTTATCCATCATGGTGATTTCCCAAGTGCGGAAGAAATGGAGAAAGAACAAGACAAATTTAAAGAAGCTCGCGAAAAAGGCTACTACGCACCAATAGTGAACAGTATTAGCATTTATGAAGGAGAAGAAGGCGAAGGTAAGCCAAAAAGCACCAAGGGGTCTTCACCTGCTGCTGGCGGTGGTCAAGCACCTTCCGAAAAAACAGCAAAAGAAGGCAAGGCTGGCAACCCAACCAATCCTTCCCCGTCTGGCGGCAGACCTATGGGTGAGTCGAATGCTTCTTACGTTAAAGCTAATATCACAAAAGCTGCCACTCAGGTCATGGAACTCGAAACAAAAGCTTATAGAGATTTTGCTCTTAAGTTTGGTATCGAAGAGCTTGATGAAAACAGAAAAGAGCTTGTTGGTCGTATCTGCGAATCTATCATTGCATCGAAAGAGAGCAACGAATGGGATGCTGAACTTGGCAAAGTTGTAGAAGACCTTGAGCATATCGAGACGCTTGAGTTAAATCCTGAAGTTCTTCAGTTGGGCGCAGAGCATAGTTTGGATGATATGTCTGCTGCAATTTTATATCACTCTACTAAGATTTCGGTGTAAGGGAAGATATGACCAAAGATAAAAAAGAGAACTATTTTACTCTTTGTCCAAAAATTAAAGTTTTGAATATTCAAAGCTTTGATGATATGGAAATTTCAGAAGCGTCTGTTCAAGATATGCTTCCAAAGGGTTTCAATGCTAAACTCAATATTGATGTTTTGCCTGTTGTTTTTAACTTGGCTGTTGTCAACCAAATCAATGCCAATGGTGACGCAATGAACTCAGAAGCGGCAATTAAGTGCGTAAAGAGTTTTGCTAACAAGCCAATCAATGTCGAACACAAGAGACACAAAATTATTGGTCACATGATCAATGCGACACTTTCTGAAGATGAATTTGATTTCTCAGATAAAGATCTAAATTCATTCGCAAAAAAGACCACGCCGTTTTATATCAATGCGATTGGTTTTATTTATAGAAAAATCTTTCCTGAACTTGCAGAGGCTATTGTTGAAGCCGCTGACAGCGATAACGATGAATATAAGAGCATCTCTACCAGTTGGGAATTGGCCTCAAAAGAATTCAAGATTACTAAAGGCGCTGGCAAGAACTTGTGTGATTGCGAATACATTGAGGCAGAAAAATACGAGGAGTATCGAGGATACCTCAAGCGTTTCGGAGGCAAAGGCGAGGATAAAGAAGGCAATATTGTTGGCCGCGTTTTCCACGGTGATGTGATTCCACTTGGTGCGGGTTTAACTATGAACCCTGCCGCTAACGTAGAAGGCGTTCATGTTATTATGCCATCTGGCAAAGAAGAAGAAACATCCAAGTCTGTAGCCAAGGAACAAAAAAATTCCCAAAAATCCAAAATAGATGTAACATCAAACAAATCAAATATTTTCAACATGGAAGATAAAACTACTCAAGAAATTGTAGATCAGATCACTGAGGCTGTCGCTTCTGTCGTCAAAAAAGACGGTGAAGCTAAGTCCATTGGCAAGCTTATGCAAGATACTATTGAGCAACACAACGAAACTTGGAAGTCCAAGGTTGAAGTTGAAGCTCAAGCTCGCGCAGAAGCTGAAGAGAGCATCAAATCTCTCAAAGAAGCTAATGAAAAAATGCAAAGTGAGCTTGATCAGATTACAGCAGACAATGAAGCAAAAGCTGAGGCTGAAGCATTCAATGCTCGCATGAACTTCTTTGACGGCAAGTATAACCTTACCGAACAAGAAAACGAAATCATCGCTGCTGAACTCAAAACTATCGGTCAAGAAGACGAAGCCTTCGAATCCTACAAAGCAAAGGTAGAAATTATCTTCGCTCACAAGGATAAGGAAGCTCTCAAGAAAGCCGAAGAAGAAGCTCAAGCTTCTAAGGAAGTGGAAGACAAAAAGGAAGAAGAAGCTGAAGCTTCCGAAACCGAAGAGTCTGAAGCATCCGTAGAAGAAGTTGAAGAAGAAGCTGAAATCGAAACGGAAGAAGCAGAAGCTAACATTCCTAACGGCAACGGCGAACAAACCAAAGAAAAATCTCTACTTGAAAAAGCAAAAGAATCTTTCAAATACGAAATCTCCTAATAAATAAACACAAACTATTATGGCAAACGAAATTACAAGACTACTCCCATACCGTGGATATGACGAAAATGACGTAATTAACTTTTACGCATTGGACGCTGCAACGGGTGAAGCTGGTTCTGTTGTTATGGTTAGCGCAGCTAATCTTACAGAAGAGCCTGTTTCCATGACCACAAGAGGTGATGCCGATTCTTACCAGAATGTTCTTGGTAACGGTTATTCCCCTTATCCAGAGGTCAATTACAAGGTTACCAAAGTAACTGGAACTGGTGATGCAAATCGTCCACTTGGCATTATGCTTCGTGACATTCGCGCTAATGACGAGAACGGCCAAAACCTTCTCTTTGATTCTGTTAAGCGTGAAGAATTGCAATGCGTTGTTTCTGGTCAGGCTGTGCCTATCGCTACTAAAGGCATCTTTACTATTAACGCAAAGGGTCTTACTAACGGTGTCGCTCCTGCTGTTAACTCCCTTGCTGTTCCTGCTGCTAATGGAACACTTACTGGTGTTGCATGGGCAGACGCAGATCAAGCACAAAAAGACGTTGCAGTTGGTAAATTCATCGCAACTGGCGAACGTGCTGGTCAATCTAGCACAGACGCATTCGAAGGCGCTTACGCAGTCATCAAACTTGAACTCTAATCCCTCCAGATCACTCATATGAAAATTAACATTCAAAGAACAGAAGATCAGTTGGCCCTTGTTCGCGCAATGGGTTCCAACAATCGTGAGGAAGCTTACGAGGCACAAGCTGCTATTGCTCAACTCCTTACCCCAGTGGTTAGCGAAGTGATCAACAACGCAGTGACAGTTGGTAACCTCTTCTCCACCATCGCTTTTGGTGAAGATGACAATCCTTCTATCCCTCTTGATCTTTATCACGAAATTACTGACGAAGACTACATCCAAGTCTACTCTCAACAAGTAGCTGGTGGTCTTCCTTACAGCCAAGTATTCCCATCCCACAACGAACTTAAGTTCAGCACTTACACTCTTGACAGCGCACTTGCGTTTGACAGAAAGTATGCTCGCAAGGCTCGCGTGGATGTTGTGTCCAAAACCTTTACCCGCATGGCTCAAGAAGTTATGCTTAAGCAAGAGCGCACCGCGTTTAACGTGCTTGCAACTGCTCTTGTTAAAGGTGACACTACTAGCGGTTCCGCTGGTGACCACATTATCGGTAGCTCCACAGCAGACCGTTTTGTGCTTCATGACCTTAACCGTCTTATGACCAAGGCCAAGCGTATCAACAGCTCGTTCGTAGGTGGAACTCCTACTGGTGGTTCTAAGGTTGGTGTTACCGACTTGCTCGTTTCCCCTGAAATCATTCAGGAAGTTCGCGCAATGTCCTACAACCCAATCAACACCGCTGAAGCTCCATACGCTTCCGCTGTAAAGGATTCCCTCGCTGCTCCTGAAGCTCTTCGTGAGACTCTCTACGGTGCAGGTGGTCTTCCAAACTTCTACGGCATGAACCTTATCGAAGTTCTCGAAATGGGTATCGGCCAGCGTTTCAACAAAATCTTTGATGCTGTTGTTACCGCAGAAGGTGCTACCGTTGTTGGCGGTGGTGACACTGGAACATTCGCTCAAGCTGACGATGAAATCGTTATCGGTATCGACCGCAGCCGCGATGTTCTCCTTCGTCCCGCTGTTTCCGAAGAAGGAACCGACTCCGATATTTCGGTAGTTGTTGACGATCAGTTCAGCGTTCGCCAGAACAAGATCGGTTACTACGGTAAAGTCGAAGAAGGCCGCGTCTGCATTGACGACCGCGCCCTTGTCGGTATCGCTGTCTAATCGCGATCAATCCCCACACAAGAGAGTCGCTCCGAAAGGGGCGGCTCTTTTTTTTTGATTTTTTTTAGTGTAATCTATATTATATATTATGAGCAAGAAAAAACTTAGCAAAGAAAGCCTAGACCTTATTCACGGCAAGATCGAACATGAAGAGATGGATAAGCCTAAAAGTGCAGAACTCACTACAGAGGGCTTTGATCTGCTTAACGCATCGAGCGAAGATCTTGACCAACTCAAGGTAGAAAAGCAAGAAACAGAGAAAGAGGCTCCAAATTTTGATGATTTTGAAGAAGCTGACGGCAAAGACCGCACAGAAAAGCAAAAGCAAATTGACAAAGCTAAAGAGCTTGAAGAGCTTCTTGGCGTAAAAGATGCCAACCCTTATCGCACTCTGAATCGAGACATTTTTAAAGATAATCTTAATTCTATGTCTGTTGCTGACATGACCACACTCGCAACCCGTGTAGGCATTCAGCCTTCTGGTGGCAGAAATCAACTCAAGGGCGCTCTTATCAAGTCTTTTGATTTCTATGCCCAAAAGCATGATGTGACTGTTGCAGCTCCCGCTAGACCAATCCAGCTAGATAAAAAAGATCCAAACTACGAAGAAAGTGTAAGGTTATTTAAAGATATTTAAGTAACCTATGAACGACTTCGGGAATATTGCAACAGAGATAGTAACCTATGACTTCCCGAATGATACTGGGAGTTACCCTTTATCATACGTATCTGGATGGCTGGAAGCTAATATTGGAGAACTAAGCATTGCTGTAAATGAAGAGTTTACAGTCAATGATGCTGGTGAAATTTATGTTGGTGATTGTAGCGGCTTGATGCCTCAAGAGAAAGAGATTTTCAAGTCTATTTATTCTATTCATTATTACGAAAAGTCGGCGCGAGAAACGCTTCGAAATTCTGCCTACGGCACTACTGCTGATTGGACTGTTCTTAAGGAAGGTGATACCACAATCCAAAGACAGAATAAAAATTCAATCGCAAAAACCTTTAACGAGCTTGCGTCACAAGCAAAGTCCGACTTAAATGATATGATATTTAAGCATAATAGATACAAGTCAGGCCCAAGACAAGTATATGGTGCAGATGCAATGAACAGCACAGATGCTTTGGGTGATGATGGTATTGATTCTTTACGTAGTTAATTATGGCAGATATACTTAGTGCAGAAGAAAAAGCAGCTATTCAGGCTGAACTACAGAATGTGCGTGACACATTTGCAAGAGATATCTATGTTTACGTTAAAACCAAGCAGACGGCTTCTTGGGGGAATAATCCTTTCTACGGTAACTCTAATCCAACATCCTCCCTTTCTTCTGAAGAAGAATTAACAAAGTTTACTTATGAGGCTACTGTCTTATACGAAAATAACCAAAACCAAGAATTGTTTGATGGAAGCGCACAGGCAAATCTACCTTCTTCTGAAGGCACAGTGAGAATCAAGGTTAGCACTTCGGAAGCTAATGAAAAGATCAAGATTTGTGAAAGAATTGAAATTGACGGTGATCTTTTTGTTGTAGACAGCGATCCAAAGCCAATTGGCCCATTTAGTCCTCAAGCGTTCATGTGGTTTCTGAAACGCGAAAACTAATGGCTAGAAAAGGAAATTTTACAGTTACAATTGATCCTCGTTTATTAGCTGCTGAATTAACTCAGGGTAAAAACGGAGCTATAACCGCTCTTAAGGTGAGAAAGGCTATTGAGCCTGATATTGCCATGAAGCAGCGCGAAATGGTTAAGAGGTTTATGGCTCACCCTGTATCCTCTGAGATATCAGAAGGCGCTAATGCAAGCAATAGAAGTGGCACTCTAGGCGGCTATGGCAACCTTTTTTCGTTCTTGGGTTTCGAATCTGGAGAAAACCCTCTGGAGGTCGTAGCGCAGCTTCTAGAGGCTAAATTGCGATACAGAGTTCGCTCTGCCAGAAACGGCAAAATGATAATCACTATATACATCCCTAAACCAGAGGAGATATTCGATTTAACACCCATGCCTTGGGCTGGAAGCATGAGTTGGTCTGAGGCTATTGAAAAAGGTGTCAGTAATGCTGCGGCTTATATTTTCAATCCTGCTGGCTTTCCTAATTCTTCTTCAGGAACAGGTCTACAGTCAAAAAACAAGGTTTCTGGTGTAAGCTTTAAAACAACCCCCTATATTTCGGCTATTCTCAAAGAGTTCGAAAAAGACCTGTCCAAACTATGAAGGCACAATTTGACCATCAATTACTAATGAGCTTTTATCTGTGGTTTGAGAACCAACTTCTCAAAGACGATATCAAGGCTTACAAAACAGGTTTGTCAAATACATTTAAGTATGTTGATTTTAATGATGTTCCAAATAACTTTGTTGGATATCAGGGTCAGTTCAGACAGCTTGTGGCTGAAGATGGAGTGGACACCCCAAACTCTGGATTCTTTGTTGATGGTGGATTTGTAACTGGAAACAATAGCGAAAACGGGGGCGTTTATACAGACTATAATAATGGTCGTATTATTTTTCCTGCGGCATCTGGTCAATCCCTTAATATCACGGCAAATTCAACTGTGAAGGAAGTCAATACATACACAAGCAATGATGATGATCTTTCTATTTTGCTGCATTCAGACTTTATTGAGGAAGGTCAAAGCGAGCAATACCTTTACAGCAAGGAAGCCAAGCTTGATGAAAAAGCCTACTTTCTTCCTGCATGTATTGTGTCTTTGGTTAATTCTGAAAACGAAGAATTTGCTTTTGGTGGCGAAGAAGATACTAAAAGTAGAATCCGCGTCATTGCTCTTGCCAAGAATGAATTTATATTAGATGGCATTGTGTCAAAATGTCGCGATTTGGTTCGCAACAATATTACTCACATTCCATACGATAGCCTTCCTTATGGCCAATCGTTTACGCTGAAGTCTTTCCCGTATCAATACGATACCCTCAAAGAAGCGCAGGGGACAAATGCTCTTGTGTCTCACATTAACAAGGTAAGCCCAACCACGGTCGTTTCAGAGACTGTGCGCCAAAGCCTAAACAAAAATATAGGCATTGCATTCATCGACTTTGATTTATCTACATATAGATTCCCAAGAAGTTGATCTGGTGTAATGTTTAGAAACATTTCTTTTAAAATATGTCCTCTAGAACCCGTGTAATTGCCCAAAACAAAGCCGTCTTCGTCTCTGATACAGGATGGTATGTAGATACTGATGAAAACTTGATTGATGCTCATCAGCTTCACCGCGTAGATACTTTTTCTTTTGATATTGATTTGGCTGGCTCTCGCGAAGATATTCGTGAATTCGGTCAGCTCGCTCGTATCGGAACTCTTAACATGAGAGAAATCAATCCTTCGATTTCCTTTGGTTATTTCCTTGGTGACGGCGAGAATGAACTTGCGCTTGGCTTGCAATCTTCTGATGGATTGAACAAGCAGTTCATTAGCGGAATCTTGACTGAAGATATTACCAGCCGCGAGAAAAACATTTACACCGTGATTGTAAAAGAAGGTGAAGATGCTTTCGATTCTTCTGTTTACGAGTCTCAAAGTGCAAACCATGATGTGATTGGTTTTGGTAACTGTGTTCTTACCAGTTATGGAGCAAACTTCGCGGTTGGTGAAATTCCTCGTGTAGATGTTGAATGGGAAGCTTCCAATATTATTTTCTATACTGGTGGTCACTCTGGCTTCAAGAACCCATCAATCGACAAGCAAGGCGCTCGCGCAGACGAAGGACTCTTTCAGCTTCCTGCCCCAAGCACAGGCGACATGAACGTTCTCGTTCTTCGTCCTGATGATATTACTGTCAGCTTCTTGAACGATGAAATCTCCTCTGGTGAACTTGGAGGAACAGACTTTTCTGACATGTGTATTCAGAGTTGTGCTATCGAGGTTCCACTTTCGCGTGGTAACATTGAGTGTCTTGGTGAAGAACGCGCTGTTGCAAAACCTCTTGAATTCCCAATTGACGTTACTGTTAATATTAACGCAATCGTTAAAAACTTCAAAACAGGCGCTCTTGAATATGTTCTTACTGGAACCGCAGGTGATAACAACACCACCATCGGCATTGATATCAAAAACGATGCCCTTGTTGATGTTCACAAGTTCCGTCTTAAGAATGCTGTGCTTGATAGCCAAGGCTTCAGCCAAGGTATTGACGACAACGAGACTGTTGACTTGACTTTCTCTGCTCAAATCGGTGGTGCAAGTAACACAACTGACGGCCTATTCTGGAGCGGTGCTGGTAGCTACACGCAAGCCACCCCATCCAGTGGTGATGCAGTTGCTGGTCAGCCAATCTAATCTGATAAAGCTTAGTTGCATAAACGGCGGTCTAGCTTTCGGGCTAGGCCGCTTTTGCGTGTAATATACAATATGTCAGTATTTCGTGTAGATTCTAGCGACAAGCAAATTTTCATTAACAATACAAGGTTGATGGGAATTCAGTCTTGCAGTTACGATACACAAAAAGAGTTTGATGATATTCGCCCAATTGGTCAACTAGACGTAACTGACAGAATTTTAAAATCAAACCAAACAACAAATCTTGCTTTAGATTTTATGCTAAATGATGGCGGTCAAAGTGACCCGTTTTTTGATTTTCAGACCAGCGGTGTTCTTTCCATAGAAAGTTTTAATTTTAAGGTGCGCGATTTGGTTGGCGAGACTTTCTTGAGCGGAGCTTACATGACAAGTTATTCTATTAGGGGTGCGGTTGGAGAGCTTGTAAAAGGCAATGTTGGTTATCAGTGTGATGTATTTGATTTTAATTCAACAGGTAATCTTTCATACGATGATCAAAGCAACGATTCTTTTAACGCTTATCAACCACAAGATATCTCTGTATTAACAAACTTTAATGAGGGTGTTTCTGGCCTGTGTATTCAGAGCTTTGATTTGTCTTTGTCTTTGGATAGAGAACCTAAAAATAGAATGGGCTTAAGAACCCCGCAAACAAGATACCCTAGTATCCCAAGTCAGGGAGACTTGAAATTTTCTATCATCAAAAACAAGGTAACGGGAGTTGATTTAAGTTCTTTGGTTTTGGAAAAAGGTTCTGTGACAATCAAGCTAAACACAGACCAATCAAACGAAAAAGAAATCGCAATTAATAATTGTTCTTTGATCTCTGTATCAGAGAGTCATAACCTAGACGAGAATGCAACGCTTGATTTTTCATACACATTCTCTATTGAAAATTCAGGAATCACATTTACATAATGAAAGTATACCAACAGATTAGTGGCTATAAAGAAAGCGTGATCAACTTAACTGTAACCGCAGAAAATACAAATTCTTATTTTTCTGTAGCTGTTGGTAATGGCTTTGATAGCGGCACGATTACTGGATTGCATAATACTGGTTTTGTTTTCTCTGGACAAAACGGATATCTTTTTGATCAAAGCGGAAATTTCTTTGGTGGATATCAACCTGAAATTCCATTTACAATTTCTGTCCATAACACTGCTGGAAATAGATTAATGTATTACTATAATGAAAAAATTATTAGTAATAACACCGATAAGTCAGCAGATGTTGATTATGTTGAATTTAATAAAAACAACGCAAGTCTACTGATTTCTGTTACAGGAGAAACGGCTGGCAATGAGGGGTTGATGCTTTCCACGGGTGATATTCTGGCTTTTGGCGGGGATTTTTTATATTATTCGTGATTTTTTTTGTTTTTTAAGTCTTTTTTATATATAATAATTGAGTATGAAAGAATTGTATAGTTTTGATATTAAGCGCGAGGTTGAAGTGGAAGTGCCTCATGTAAAAAACGTTGGTGGTAAGACAATTGAATCCAAAGAAAAGCAAATGCGCGAGGTTGTAAATCGCATAGTATTGCTTAAGCCAACCAAGGCAGAGGTAGAAGACGCAGAGTTCTTTTATAGTCAAAAATTTAATGAGTTACTTAACTCTGGATTTTTGAGTCGCGCAATGCTTAATAAAAAAATGAGCGACAACGGTGGACTTGCATCCAAAGATGAAGAGAAATATATTGAGAAGCTTCTAAAAGACAATATGGAGTCCTCTAATATTATTAGTTTCTTTGGTGGCGCTAAAGATCTTGATTCAGAGCAAGCTCAACAACTTGAGGATGCAAAACTCCAACTAGCTGTCAGTCAAAAACAATTGACAGAAATTGAGAGTGCAATGAATGCCCAATACAATCATACCGCAGATGTAAAGGCAGAACATAAGTTATACGAGTTCTTTATTTTTAATTTTTCTCATTATGAAGAGATTGTTGATGACAAGAAGCAACTTGTGCCTTTGTTTAAGGGTGATGATTATGATGAGCGTAGAGACTTTTTCCTCGTCCTTTCTGAAGATGAAGAAGATCTTGACGGTGATTCTGAGTTGCTTAAGCATAAAGCTATTTTTGAACGCAGTTTTGATAAGCTTATCAAAGCGGTTAATGTTTGGTATCGTGGATTTGGTAAAGACCAAGAATCAATTGATGGTTTTATCAAAGCTCTTGAAGAAGGAGAGAAAGATCCCGAACTTGCCGCAGAAGTTGAAAAGATCAAGAGTCAAGCAGAAGCAGAAGATACTGAAGAAGTAGAGGAAGAGACTGAGGCAGATGCCGAAGATACAGAATAAATGAATGGAAAAGGAAACATCAAATGCGTCTCTGACGATTCTTGATATTTCGCGTGGATATAGTGTTTTAAAGGTAAAGGGTAAAACCTTATTTTTTAAACATCCATCCAACGTTCATTATTTAAATAGCGAAGAGTATTACTTCAATAGGCTTGAAGCTGCCACAAAAAAAGGCATCAAAACAGAAGATAAGCTTCTTGAGATGTATATCAAGCGCGGTGTTTGGTCAAAAAAGAAAGAAGAGAAGCTGGCCAGCCTAGTGTGGACTATTGATAAAACGCAAAACGCTTTATCCAAAATTACAGACAATAATCAAAAAGCCGCTATTCAAAATGGCATTAAAAGCCAAGCACAAGAACTAAAAGTCCTTCGCGATGAGCGCAACAAGCTAGTGGGTCAAAGCGCCGAAAACTGGGCGAGCCAACAGCGCCTAATGAAGATGGCAAAAGATCATATTTTTGAAGATGAAAATTGTTCAATTACTTTTGATTTTAAGGATGATCTCGTTGTGATTGTTGCTTTGCAAAAAAGAATGAACAAACTATATGACAGAAATACTCTTTTGAGAGCTGTTTACGAACCTTCTTTCTTTGATGTATTTTCTTTACAATATAGAGATCCTCTTTCTGTCTTTGGTGTTACATTTTTTAGTATTACTGTCTTTCAGAGGCATTTGTTGTCTCATGCGTCTGTGATATTAAACAAGTTGAAAAATCTTGAGATTCCAGATGAAATCAAAGATGACCCCGTAAAGGTCTATGAATTCAAGCCAAATACTGAAAACGAAGGCAAAAAAGTTACTCATGGCGTGGAAGACCTAAAAGCAAGCATGAAGCAGAAGGGTAAATTAACACCAGAAGACCTTCTTAAATAATATGTGTAATATGTGGTAATGCCACAAGCCGTTAATATTCAAGGTAATTTGCAGATGAACACCGCGAGTGTTCAACAGTCTGCTCGTCAAATACAACAAGCACTAGGGCGCATTACAGGCCAAGCGTCTGAATTCCAAAAGTCCCTTGATGCTTCGACTGCGCGTGTTTTCGCGTTCGGCGCAACCACGACAGTGTTGCAGTCCGTTAATCAGTCTTTTAAAAAGCTAGTCACCACCACTATCGAAGTTGAGAAGCGCCTTGTTGAGATCAACTCTATCTTTCAAGCCACAGAGTCTCAATTTAATAAATTTAGAAAGTCCATCTTTGAAGTAGCAAAGAATACAGGACAGGCTTTTGATACGGTAGCTGAAGGTGCAGCAGAACTTGCTCGTCAAGGTTTGAGTGCTGAAGAAACTGCAAAAAGACTTAATGCTGCTCTTATTCTCTCTCGTATCTCAGGAATGGATGCAGAGAAGTCTGTAAAATCTCTTACCGCCGCTATTAACGGTTTCACATCTGCTGGTTTGAGTGCAGAACAAATTGTTAATAAGATTGTTGCTGTCGATACCGCATTCGCTGTTTCCGCGCAAGACTTGGCTGATGGCTTTTCCCGTGCAGGTTCTACAGCCGAGGATGCTGGTGTGAGCTTTGATGAACTACTTGGCTTGATCACGGCAGTGGAACAAAGAACGGCGCGTGGTGGTGCTGTTATTGGTAACGCCTTTAAATCTATTTTTACTCGCCTTAGTCGTGGAGACACCATTGAAACACTAAAAGAACTTGGTGTGCAAATTGATGCAAATCAAACTGGTATTCAAAAGCTACAGGCACTTTCTGCTGCTCTTGAGGAAATCAGTGACCCTACAGTGGCAAGCAAAATCAAAGAGCTTGCTGGTGGTGTGTTCCAAATCAACGTTGTTAGTTCTACCTTGAAAGACTTGTCTAGTGAAACATCTATTTTCGCTGGCGCGGCAAAAACAGCAGCACAGGCTACAAATGAAGCATTTCAAAAAAATCAGGCGCTAAACAAATCAATGGCGGCTCAGATTAATGCGCTTATTGCTGGATTGACTAGCCTTGGTGAAAAAATAGGTCAGATTACTTTAAGCCCGCTTTTGGGTAGTCTTACAAAAATAGCAACCTCTATTTCAGAAACATTAGACAAAGCTCTTGATCCAGAAAAGGGTAATGTATTCATCAAAGGGCTGTTTAATGCAATTGGTAGTTTTATATCTGGCCCAGGACTTGTGTTAATTACAACAGCGTTTTTGAAGATCACAACTCTTGTTGCCAAGTTTGCAAAAGAAGGTTTTCAAGCAGTTCTTGCAATTGGAAAAGCCAACGAGAAAAATGCACAATTGCAGCAAGGTATTGTTGGGTTGCTTCAGCGCGATTCTCAATTAAGAAAAATCTTATCCTCTCAAACAGCAACGCAAGCACAAAAAGAGCAAGCTGTTATTGCAGCTATTCAAAGAGAAAACCAATTACTACAACAGCAACAACAATTGGTGCAAAACATTGTAGCTCTTGCTTCTCGCAAGGGCTTTACTGGACATACCACATCTGGAGGTTTTAGTGGACGAAGAAAGGCTTCAGGCATGACACCTAGTTACATGGACGTTATGGCTGAAAACGCAGAAGCCAGCGCTCATGGATATAACGCAGGTAAAGTAAAAACCATGATGGCTCATAAGGGCGATGGCACAAGAGAGAAGGTGGTTTATAATTCAGCAGAAGATGTGTTTAATCAGCGCGGCCCAAATGGTAAGATGGGGACATTCATTGTTCCTCCAAATGGTTTTGCTGGTAGTGGCTTCGTGCCTAATTTTGCTTTTGATTTCCTAAATCATAAGTTAACAGGAAAAGAAACTAAAGGCTTTATGAGACAATATAATAAAGCTCATAAAGCAGCAGCAATGCAAGGCGCAGCTAAACCTACAGTTCCTTCTTCTTATATGAGGAAGTTTGCATATCTTGTTCCTCAACTTAATGCTTCTGGAATAACAAAGAGTCGCACGGTTGATGGAGTAAAGTATGAGGGAGGAAGCCCTATTCGTGGTATTAAAAAAAATCAACTTAAAGGAATTAGTGATGGGGAAGAAGATGGCTTAACCAAAAGATTGAAGAGAAGCATCTTTAATGATACTAGTAATTGGATGACAAGACTTAAGCCTTTGGGTAAAACCATTAGCGCAAAAGATGTTCATAAAGGTTTCATGAGAACTAAAGGAGCTAAAGGTGCTTTAGGCGCATTGGTTGGTTCTGCGTTTGAGATTGGTATTATGAAGTCCATGCAACAAGGTTCGCAAGAATCAGTCGCAAAAGCCTTGGGTGGTTTTGGTGATTTTGACTTGCGTAATCCAAATTCAAATCTAATAAAACTTTTCGGTCTGAAAGAAGGTGTTGGTGATTTTAAAAACCGATATGGTGACGATAACGAAAAAAGCTTTTATAAGAAAATTTTCAGGGAAAGAAACCCATCAAAAAAAAGAGGCAGAAGAAGAGCAGCTTTTGGTTTTGTTCCTAACTTCGCTAATCCTCTTGGAGATGCCATCAAAAGAGAAAAAAATGCTGGTGTTCCTGTTTCTAAAATCCGCGCCCACTTTGGCGAAGACGGAAGTCCTCTTGCTGTAACAAATACGCGAGATGAAAAACGCGGATTGATGGATGTTTATAACCAAAAAAATGCGGCCAAGGGTCTTGTTCCTAACTTTGCACAAGGAGGAGCAGGAGGAGACGGAGGAAGAATGGGTATGGGCTTACTGGCTTTGCAAAGCGCTTTGTTTATGTCATCGGGAATGATAACAGCAAACTCGCAACAAAAAGCAGCAGAAGCTCAAGTAACAAAAGACTTGATTAAGGAAAAAATTGCCGAGATTAAAGCTTCCGACAAGACAGAAAAACAAAAGAATAAAGAAATAGACGCTATTAAGAAAAAATCAAAAGCCGACATGGAGGCCGCTGATAAAACTATCAAAAAAGCAGCAGACCTTGAAAAAGCGGTTAACATTTTGATTATGACTATGAGCGCGGCGCAAATCGGAAGTATGTTTGGTGGCCCCCTTAAAGGTGCTGGTAGGTTTGTTGGTAAAGGGTTTAATCCACAAGCAGGGCGAGTTGCTGGTGGTTTTGGTCGAAAAGGCGGGCGTTTATTTGGGGGTGCAAGAGCTGCGGCAGGTGGGGGTATAAAGGGTTTGGGTGCGGGTATTAAAGCTGCCGCCCCAGCCTTCGGAAAAATGATGGCTGTGTCTGCTGGGCCGATATTGGGAGCGGCAATTGCAGTTGCGGCGATAGCAGCTTTAGCAAAATCAAGGGTTGATTCTAGGAATAGAATCCTAGAAGGAGAACAAAAAGCTGAAGCATTTAAATTCACCATGAGTCGCCGCGAGGATCTTATGAACAGCGCTGGCGGGGGAAGGGCTTTAATGAGGCAGACAATGAAAGGAGGACTCACTAGAGTAATCGGAGGAGGCGGTGGAGCTAAAAACATTGCTGATGCAATCGAAAAACTCAAAAAATTAGGAGGAAGATCGGCAGAAGCTGCTAAACAATTAGAAGAGTATAGAGATGCTATTGCAAGCCAGCAAAACTCTATGGAGGAAGCTCAGGCAGCGGCCAAAAAACTCAAAGAAGCTCTAGAGCAAGCAGGTAATATAATGGATCTTGCAGCCACTATTGATGCTCTTAATGCTAAACTGAAAAAAGCCGAAGAAGGAATATCAACTTCACGAGGAAGGTCTGTTGCAGCCGCAAGTAAAGCGCAGGACATAATGGATATTCGTAGTAAGGTATTTATGCCTAAAGGTGTTAGTGAGTCATTTGGAAGAGCGCAAGCTGGTGAAATGAAGATTGCCGAAGCGAATAAGGCTAGAGAGGCATTGGCGCAGCTTCAAGATGCAATGGACATTGGAATGACTAAGGATA
>Ga0098046_1000159_pt1 | contig 24761 bp, 27 predicted proteins | sample 11BtaG_FD_77067 | JGI IMG/M metagenome (GOLD analysis project Ga0098046, IMG submission 77067) | Marine viral communities from the Subarctic Pacific Ocean - 11B_ETSP_OMZ_AT15265_CsCl metaG | ecosystem: Environmental > Aquatic > Marine > Oceanic | place: Pacific Ocean | collected 2015-01-16
CGAGTAAAGAGAGCCTCGTCAGATTCACTTGTGGAGCGAGCAAATTGTAGACCGCCCTGTGGTGAAACTTTTCCGATGTAGTCCTCGTCCATAGTGCGGATTGCTTTCAGATAAATGCTGCCCGGATTCTTACCAGTCTTAGGTGCTAAGGAGATGGTTAGGTTAGTGAATGGTGATACGACAAAAGTCACTTTTGGATATTTGAGTTTCTCACCCGCTCTACTTAGCAATGAGACCATAGGGGAATAAGGACCGACAACAGCAGCAGTAGGCTGTGAAGTTGAATAGTCGTAGATTCTTTGAAGTATGTTCAGTTGCTTTGGAGACATTCTTCGACCCTTGTCGAGTTGCTCTTGACAAGATGAGACAAAGGATTTCTCCCAGTCGTTTCTTGCGTTTTCGGTTGCTTGCTTAATTAGAACTGTGGTTTCGATTGTTGCGTTCATGTTATACCGTAGAGGCTACCCCTATATAACAACTTAGTTTTGTGATTCTTCAATTAACCTTCTGAATACTGCACCCGGCGATTCGCCAAACTGTTTTTTCATTTTGTCGAGATAAGCAATTTCATTTTCTCCGACGATTACAGAGATGGTCTTACGCAGTGGCTTAGGTTCGATAACGTCTGGGTCCTCAACTGCTTGATTCAAGTTTATTGAATAACCCAGTTTGACACGGGGATTCCCATGATGGTTGATTCCGTTCTTGCTCAAGACCACTGTCTCGATACCATTGCCCTCTTCACGTGCCAGTTTCTTCAAGTCAAAGGTAAGTTGACGTGCGCTTCTTTGCATGTTGTGTGGAAGTGTAGGGTCGGAATTATAACGCTCTGCTATTTCACTACTCGTAAGTACATGATGCCCTTGCCTCTTTGCGTTCATTAATGCTCTTTTTATTAGTTGCTTTTGTTTATTTTTTAACTTCATTCGTTCACCTCTATTTTTCCATGTCTGCAATGAGGACATTGTACGTTCTCTACTTTGCAGTGAGCGGGGGTTGTTAAGATAACACGGCCATTACAAGTCGCACACCGTCTCTCTTTGTGATAGAAACCTATTGGTGGCGCACCACTTACATTTATTGTGATTGGCTTCCTACTGTCCTTCCAAGAAGGAATAAACTCAGAAGCATGAGACGGCTTTGGTATTTCAGTAGACGTGCTATATTCGTTCACGATTTCACCCCATGTCCAAGGGTCGGTGTCTGCTTTATAGAGACTGCGTAACGAACCGTGAAAGTGTACCTTTTTCGCTTTAGCGTCAGGGTCCTCTTGAAAGTCACCTTCTACCATTCTGATTACGTCGTCCTCGTCTCCTGTTACAAACTGTTTATTGAAGGAATAGATTAGTGAGTCTGCTACACATGCACCACCGTCTCCCAGAGTGTATGGTTTTGCTTTTTCAGCAGCAGCCATACCTACACAAAGTCCGTAGAACATTTTCAACCTACGTGCATATGACCTAGCCGACGCTGAACCTAGAGAACTCGATTCGGCTAGGTTTCTACATGTTAATTTATTGAATGGCTTAGATACTTCTTCTGCAAGAGTAACCGCTATGTTTGCATATTGATTCTCGTTTATTGTATAGATTGATTTTCCAGTCGGATATTCTCTTACACTCTCCAATAATGTTAGTCCTGTTTTGTCAGAGTCCTCGTATTTTGAAAACGGCATTGCACTTTGACTGGCAAATACATTTTTTATGTCAACTAAGTAACTACGGAAGTTAATAGGGTCTTTAGTGTGCGATTTTGCTCCGGTGTCGTTTGTTGGTAATGCTCTCAAACAAAAGAAACCGAGAAGTCGGTGGCAGAACAAAAAGTGAGTCTTTGAAACTGTGATTGGAAATACATTAGGGTCAGATATTGCCGATGTTAAGTCATTGAACAAATGAGTTGGGTCTGCGTTCCAAACGTAGTCTATTGTAGTCCAGTAAGGTGTGTAACTGTGGTATGGTTGTTGAACCATTTCTTGACCGCAGAAGTATTGAGATACCATGTCTCCATTGTCGTCAATTGGTACAACTCTCCAAGGATTGATTTCCATTGATTTGTCTACGCCAGAGTTTGACAACCAGTCGTCATGTTCTTTTGTTTTTTGTATGCCATTTGCCAGAAACCTACTTGTTGGCGGATTGAATGTATAGAGATAAGCAGTGTCCTCACAATGAAGTAGAGCGTCGACCATGTGGTTACTAAGATGGTCGCATTGTTTGAATTGAGCAAACCACGAATAGAGCAACGTCTGGGCTTCAACTAGGTTGAGTACGTCCTCTTTACCTTCTCTGGCTTTGAGGACTTTAACAGCCTTCTTAGACTGCAAGAAATTGTATTTATGATGTATGGTGTTATTCTCTTCCATAGCATGTAACTCTTTCATATATTCAAGTCCTAATTTCTCAACCATGTTTGCTTTTTTATTTGGTGTTCTTGAGCCAAAGATGTTGTGAATATTTTCATTGATTTTTTGAGCATACATTCTGTCAGATAATGACGAAGCCACACCCCACCGACTCAAAGGTGCAGATGGCATACCGTTCAAGCCAACATAACCATGAGGAAGGAAATACTTGTTGAACAATGGAATGTCTGCGTCTTTATGAGCAACTAACATTGAATGAAACAAAGTCCCTAGAAGGGAAGTTTCGCCGCTTCCTTCGTGGCTACTATGCCACCCCTTTGGCGGTGTTTTCATTGTACCACCCTGTTTCTTCTAACACGGTCTAACATGTCCTCGATTAAGTGAAGTCCTTTGTCAGTTATTTCGTTTAGGTCGTTCACTGATAAGTGGTGTTCGTAGTAAGAACCGACTGGAGAACCGCAGATTCCTAGAGCGAATAATTCAACGCCTCTTGGTGGATTTGCTGCTACGATTTTCAAGTCCTCTGAAACACTGCGTCCGCTTGGAGATGGGCCAGCAGGTGCGCCGTCAGAGATTGTAAAGACCATGTTTGCTGCAACGTCTGATGGCATTTCAGCCAGTCTGTTGTAACACCAATTTACCGCTCTACCGTCAGAGTTTTCTGAGCCAGTTGAAGGCAATGCGATAGCCGCTTTGGAGCGGTCGCTTAGTGGTGTATTGTATAGTTTGTTTACTGCGATTTGAGTACCGCCTTGTGTGCCTATTGAATACTCTGATGAGAAGTCAACTACTTCACAATTGAAGCCTAGTCTGTGGAATACTTCATGGAATATGATTGAAGCATTTGCAGCATAGTGAGCATTGGATTTACCGTTTAGGTTGACAGCGTTTGAATGGCCGCCCATTGAACCCGATGCGTCTACTAGAATGATTACGTTTGCAGTTGGGTCGTCTTGTACGTTTCTCTTCTTGAATAGGTTGCGAGATTGACCGTAGCGTGATAGTCTGCGAGTGTCGAGTTTTCCTCTGCGTAGTTGTGTGTTCCAACGTGTGTCTAACCCTGCTAATTTCCTCTCGTATAATTCTACTAGAGTTGAGATAGTGTCCTCGTATTTTGACACTGTATTGTCGTAGTGTTCTGATGCTAGGTCGATGTTTGCAGCAGTGCCGTTAACTCTGTAAGTCCTACCGTCGATTGTATTGTAGAAGTCAGTTACTTTCATGAAATGACCGAACTCGTCATTGCCGCCAATAACTGCGTCAAGTCCTTCGTATGCAGTTACCAATTCGTCATTGAAGTCTGCTTCGTCGTTCAGAGATACTAGGTCGTCAGTCTCAACGCATTCTTGTGCTTCTCTGATGATTGTGTCCATGTCTACCATTTCACCGTTGCTTGTGATGATGGTGTTTGAACCGATGCCGCCGTACCCTGCAAGTCCGTCTTTGTCTTTGCCAGTGTCCATTTGGTCTCCGTCTACTTCTTCTTCTGAATAGTCGTCTAGTGCTTCGCCCAATTCAGACTCGCCCAATTCACCTTCGCCTTCGCCTCTCTCGGATGATTCAGATTCGCCCTCTGAGCCGCCCTCTGAGCCTTCTTCTGATGTTGATGCACCTTCACCCTCTGAGTCGCCAATTGACCCCTCAGATGCCTCTTCTTCTGCGTCCTCTTTGCTAGGCATTTTCATGTCGTCAAACCTTACTGGACTAACTTCTTCTGCTGAGTCTCCAGTGTGGGATTGTTTGTCTGCTGCCTCTTGGACTTCATTCTCAGTGTGTGAGTCCATAGAGTCGTTAGAACCCTCGGTGTTTTCTGCTATTGGGAAATGCTCACGTAGTTTCTTAACAACTCTCTTTGCTTGGCGAATAACTTCGGTTGTTGATGGTTGCTTGACTGCGTTCTGATACAAAGGACGTACGTCGTCGATGCAAGCAACTACTGATTCCTCGGTGAACCAGTGTGGTGTGTTTGAGATAGTTTCGCACATGATTGCTGTCATGACTGCTGATAGTTTCTCGTCGTCTGATTCAATAGTCTTAGAAGCCCAGTGAGCCTTGTGCATATTTGTGTAATGGTTGTTAGTCAAAGCGACTCTCTTACCGCTCCCTGCGAAGTCTTGTGAAAGTAGATGGTTGATTCTTGTGTCCTCTAAGATGTTAACCATGTCCGGCATTAGTACGTCCGCTTTGCCTCTCCTTACGTCTTGGTTTAGATTATGCCAAACTGAGAAGTCAGTGTAACGTAGATGCCCTGCTGCTTCGTGGGCTAGGATTGCTTCTTGAGCAATTAGATTCATTGCCTCATTACCCTTGACTGCCTCAACAGGGACCCAAATTGATTTACCGTCAGTACATGCTCTACCATATGGGTCTAAGATAACTTTAGTTGCTTCTGCACCACCCTGTCCGTATTCACCGGATAGGATTCTAGCCACTTGTGCTAGTCTGCGTTGCCTTGCTCTAAGACTGAATTGTCGGTCGCTTGCCTTGCCTGTTATGTCTGCCATTGGGTTCGTCATACTCATGTTGCTCAGACCTTGCGACTACGCTTGCCTATATGAATGATTCGTTTTAGAGTTTACAAAAGTGTATGGAACTTTACGATAGTTATTGGTTCTACTTCGTAGTAATTTCACGTTGTCCCAAGATACCATACTAAGGTCGTCCGTAGTCCATGCCTTAGAATGTAGGAGATGAGTTTCGTTCACAACTTTTGGATTCTCATTATTGTATAGCGCACCTTTCAAAACTGCGATTGGATGAACGGATTGAGATTGATGATGTAGTCCTGTAAGGATTGCCTTAGTTACATTAGGTTCAACCACACCCGATGTTACCGACCCAGTACCGAATGAGAGTAATTCATTCTTCGCAGTGAGCCAAGATTTACATGTAGTTGAGATTGATTCAATAGCGGTTTCGCTACGCTCTAATCCGAGATGATGTGATAGGTTTCTAAGGTACTCAGATAGTTGTTCTTTAGTTGGTGCATGATGATAGGTATGCTTTGCTTGTTTACGGACGTTCCAAGGCACTGATTCTATGTGTTGGACTTCTATTACCATTCTAGGCGGCGAAGCCTTGAGAACGTCTGTAATGACCTTCCATTCAGACTTCTTGTAATACTCTGCTTCTAACAATGCGATTCGACCTTTTCCTAAGAAAGATGGATGCCTTGCATCAGACAGAATTGACTTTGGATTATCACCAGTTACAACTTCTAAACCTGCGGCCTCGCTTTCGCTAAGGATGGTCGTAGTTTTTCCAGAACCAACTGGACCAGAAATAATTCGAAGATTATTCATAGTCGGAGATTTTCCTTTGAAGTCGGTCGACAATTGCTTGACCCATTTTCTTCTGATGGGTTTCTAGTAAAGTGTCTACAACTCTTTCGAGATAAGATACCTTCTGATTCAATTGTTCTATTGTCTTTTCTAATGCTTCTATTTGCTGCTGCATAGATACCATTGGAAATCACACCTTTATGAATATTCAAGTCTTAGAGTAGTAGGTGGGGACGGGTTGGAATGCAACCAAACATAAGAGGGTTCAGCGAAGAACCCGCCCCCGATTTCACTTCGCCCTCAGTAGTCGGATAGCCTCGCTCTTGCTGTCATTTTAACAGTCTCGATTTCTCTAGGTGTAAACTTGCCAATGAATGATTCATTGACTGCTTCTGCGATTGAGAAGCCGTCTCTTAAGTCCATTAGTATGTGGATTAGAGACCTTGTAGATACGTCGCTTGTGATACCCTTGCGGTTCTCTTTTAGGGTACGTAGGTCGTTAGCCAATGCCACTATTTCAGTAGCAACTCTGTTGTTCATGAAGCCGCTCTGAGACTGGATTACAGAAGTCTCTTGTGGAGCAGGTAGGTAGCCAAATTGTAGGGAGCGTGAGAAGCGGTTTCTGAATGCTTCATTCTGCTCATTTGTACCCGCATAGCCGGGATTATACGTTCCTACAACCATGAAACCTTCCTTTGCTCTAACGACTCTGTTGTTGTCGTCTGGAAGGACTAGATAGCCACTGTCCATTGCTGAGAACATTGCTATTTGTGTATTGTCTCTCATAGCGTTTATTTCGTCGCAGATGAGTATAGTACCGTTCTCCATAGCCTCGACTAAGATACCGTCGATGTAGCGGGTGCTACCGTTGTCTAGGTCGATTCTACCAAGTAGTGTTTCTTCACTAACACCGTCAGACATATTGATTCTGATAGCAGGGATTTGCATGTGAGCAGCAAACTCTCTAGCCATTAATGATTTACCACAGCCAGTTGGACCAAATGCTGCTACGTGAGCATTTACAGTGTCGCCACCTTTAGAACGACGTAGCATTGCTGCTAGATGTCTAAACTCATTTCTGTCAGATTCTACGAAGCCCTGTATAGAAGGGATTTGTTCTGCTAGATGTGAAGGCCAGTCGTCAACGTGGTGTCTTGCTAGACCATAGAATGTACCATGTGGAGCGTCAGCGTCATTCACATGTTCTGCTACCATTGCAGGGTTTATACCGATTCCCGATAGGTCTCCGTTCTCTAGTTTTTCAGCCAATTCTCCTAGCCAGATTTGTTTGGTACTACCGATAGTTACTCTCTCTACCCCTGCTGATGCCATTCTGTTTCTTGTAAAACAGTTTGATTTAAGGCTCGCTAATGATGGTGCTTGTTCTTCACCTACATTTGCGACGATAATGTCTCGTACCGCCTCTAAGAAGATAGATTCCTCTACCTTACCACCGTGTCTCTCGCATGCTTCTCTCATAGCCAATTGTGTGCTGTTTCGTGCCATATTTCTCATTCCTTTTTTTTCGTTTTGTTCCCCGTGTTTGGTTTCGGGGCAGACTGTCCTAGGAGATTCCACCTTTAAGGGTTTCGATGTATAGCCTTCCTTGCCTTTATCCTTCTACAACATTTACCACATGTCTGAAGTTTTATTTCTCTAGCAGTGAAAGATACATACCTTTTCTCTTGTTTACACTCTTTACAAATATATGTACGGCCACCAACGTCTTTTCTAGCCGCCATACAATTGAGTTACAAACCACACCCTATTAAAGAGTGATATATTAGTTATATTTCATCATCATGTAGGTAGAGATATTTCTTTTCTTGAATTGCTGTCTCGCCCTAGTATTCTCAAAGACAAGTATCTTCTTTGGATTGTACCACAATTGATTGTGTTCTCTAGTTCCAGATTTTACATTGAAGTGCTTGCCTATCGACGTAGCCGCTTTACTTGCTACTAAGTACGGAAGTACAGGTCCAATATCTCGGTCAGGATAATTCGGCCAACAAGCATTCAATATTCTAAGACTGGCTTCTTCTACTGTTGGGGCTGAGATTGCTTGAACAACAATTGCGTTTATCTCATGTTGAAATGCTTCCGCTTCTTTCTTGGCTTCTTCATGTATCATATCTTTGAAGTGATTGTACGTGCCGTAGTTATCTAAGAGTATTCTTCTTGCTTCGTGATGAGTAAACCCACACTTGATTCTCAAGGTTCGATACATGTCTCTTTTCCAAGTCTCTTTCACTCGAACCACTTCTCAAAACTCTCTGTACCTGTTCTATTGATTGCCTTATCCCAAGATGTATTCAATGCACCTAGTATTCCTATGAAAGAGTTAGACTCTCCAATGTATTTGTCAAGGCTTGCCTTTCTATCTACTATAATGCCAAAGTCATCGGGGTTCTCTCCCCACTCAACCGCTACCCATCTATTTTCGGGCAGTGGGTGTTCAGACTTCTTTGCTAAGTATAGACATGGTTTGTCTCCTAAGTCAAACTCTGTACCTAGATATTTGTTCGACCACATCGAAGCCTTGTACGCTTGAGTTCCAGTTTTCTTCATACCCGAAGGTTTTCCGTAGTTAGAACTGGGCGTTTCATCAGAGTTCAGAAGTTTGTCATGCCAGACGCGAAGTAATTCATTCAACGCAGTTGCGTCGCCACCTTCTAAGATACAAGCGAAGATTGCTTTCTGAATATCTTTCACAACTTGCGGTGTAGATGAACGTCGAATCTCGACACCTCTGAAACCATAGTTACCATCAAAGTCAACGTAGGCATATCTTTTCTTTACACCCCATTGGAAATATCTAGCGTAGTAAGCATCGGGTTTGATTCTGAAAAACTCATTCTTATCCACATTCAAAGTTTCTTTTACAAAGTCGTCGAATGATTCGTTAAGTTCCTCGCAGAGTATTTCGGCAAACTTCTCAACGTCGCTCCGTAGAACGGGTCTCACCTTTCTCAGTTCAGCCAGATTTTTGATTGCACATTTACAAGAATCTGTATCTTGATATAGAACATCGAAGTGAACCTCGATACCTTCCCAATCTAATACTCTCTCTTGTATGTAGTGTTTATTCCAATCATTGTGCATCCTAGCAACTTCGGTAATATCAGAACCGATTTCTGGGTCAGCCAATCTGAAAGGTCGCCTCTTTGTTTTCTCTGTTTTACCAGAGCCTAGCACACCATACCAACTATTCATATTCTCCTTCATAACTCTCTGGCGGCGGTCAAGTGATTGATACTCTTCACTACCATACTCAACATACTTCATTGCCCCTCTTGTTTCTTCTCTAGTTTGAGCCAGTGTTCTGAGAACCCTCGGCATGATACCTTCTGTATCTCTTCGATAGTATCTACCACTAGGGGTTATTGTAACTGGGAATGGAAATCCATCGGGGTAATCTTCTTTGTTTACTTTAGTGTCCGGTGAGAAGTTACCAGTAATCATAGCCGATGGGTATTCCATCGAGTTGTCAACTTCAAACGCACATTCGTAAACACCAGTTGGTGCATCCATAACATACCCACCTGCTTCAATACCACCTTCTATCTTAGAGGCAGTCAGAGATGCACTAGGCATGATGATATTCTCAGCCATCAATAGATGTCCCATCATATCTTCTACGAGCAACATATTACTATGGCTATGTTGAAGTGTTGAGTTGTGATAAGCAGTCTTAGTAATATAGAAAGGAAGCAGATTCAATTCAGACATACATCTTGCTGCACATACATTATCCCATGCGTTGTAAACACATAGCATAACTGGGTCTTTCACCATAAGGTCGGTAATTCTAGTTCTAGGCACTTTACCATACCCTAGAGTCTCCCCTGCCATCCAAGATAGACTAGCCGCCCCAGTGGTAGCAGCAGCACCTTGCACTTGTTCAGCGTAGGCAATCTTCGTATCAAAGAATGGCATGTATTTGATGTATCTCATATTTGGAAAAGTATGACTTGTTTTTCGAGATGTATTTTTCTCGTTCATAACTCGGCATCTATTGATAACGTAAGGATGGTCGTAACCAATTATATTCTGTCCGGCAAGTGCATCTGGGTCAAAATGTTTGATTCGATTATGAAACCACCAAAGCAAAGCCGCTTCTCTTTCATCCTCATCTTCTTGGTCGAAGCATTTGACAACTATCTTATCGGGGTCAAGTGGTGGGATTGGATTCTTATGTTCGACAACTGATTCAAGGGCTTCTTGAGATGCAAGAAACTTCTTCACCATTCGAGTTGAGCATGGAACGGTTGTTCCTATCTCATGTATGTCCGTAGCCTCATCATAGATAGCGATAGAAACTATTCTTTCGGGAGCGTTTTCCATATCCAAAGAATCTGCTGTTTCAATATCGTAGTATAGTAAATCAACAGTGAAGTCATCAACTTCTTTATCGGATGGTTTTATTTTGTCGAAGGAACAAACGTAAGAGCCATCTTCCGCCTTTGTCATAGAACCAAGAGGGACTTTGACAACTGCTGTCCATCCGTAAATCCATCTAACAAGTGAACCCCACTTTGCATCTGCACAATAGTGAGGGAAAAAGTGGTCTCTCACTTCTCGAATCTCGGATGGTTTCTGGACCCGAACTTCCCAGAGAGTTTTCCCTTCTATGCTACGCTTATCCGTAGCAAGTATTTCCAAAGGCGTTTTTACGAGTTCAGAATCGTAGTCTGAAATCTCAGTCCAAAACTTTGGTTGGCAATCAATTACTTTGATGATTATTGTTTCACCTTCGAGATTCTTAGCACGAATCTCCGTCCACCATTTAGTCGGCTTCTCTATTGCTCTCACCGAGACGATGAGTAAGTCGTTCCAAATCATTCTTCTTCATCCATTACACGTAGTATTTGGGCTGATAAATAAATAACAAGGTCGAGGATTTCTTCTAGTCCCATTTCAGACCATGAGTTTCTTTTAGTTCCGTACTGTTTGGTATCATCATCTATTCTCATACCATGACCGTATCTCTCTTGGCCTACTTTCATTCTCTCTTTTATTATCTCAAGGATTCTCTGGTTATCATCTTCAAACTCTGCGGTCATAGTACACACCCGTATTCCCATCTTTATAACATGTCATCTATGATATTCTTCTTTGAAATCTTCAAGCCACTGATACATGTATTGTTTCAGCCACCAAAGAGCGGGTGTAACTATGATGAATCCTAGCATCATTGTACCGAGAAAATATTCAATGCTCAAAGTCTATCACTGTCCTGTCCCCACGACAAATGATATGGTCTCCATCAGATTCTACAACGGCAATTCCACCGTATGTATCATCATCAACTGCTGCGATTAAAGTACCAATCCTAATTACATTATTCGGGTAATTAACAAGTGTTACTCTAACCGTCTCGCCTATCTTACTTCTCATCCAAACCGCCATATTTTCACATCGTTAAATTACGCACGAAACACTTGAGCGCTAGTGCGGGGTCTTGACTTACGGAGACATGGTGTAAAGCAGTTCCGATTTGTGTCAGAATCTTATGACGTAGTTTGTCCGGCATCTTCTCTTCTATCGTAGTGAGTCTGTATATTGAATGAAGTATGTCTGAGGGCATCATACCTTGTGATATTAGATTGTCAATATCCTTGTCTATCTTTCTATAAGCATCGAGTGTTTTTGCTTTGGCAATCGAAGTTAGAATCTTCTTCGCTTCTTTCGGTTTGATGGTTTGAACAATATCGTCAACATCTTCGAGTTCCACAAGTCCCGGTACAAGCGTTACGACTTGAAGGAGATTCGTAGCAGAACGAAGTGAACCACCAGAGGATTTTATTGTACGCTCTAATGCCTCGTCTGTAAACTTACATTTTCTTTTCTCACCAAATGAGATACAGAATGATTTCATTGTCTCATCATCAATTGGTTTGAATCGAGATGTAGAGAATGCACATCTGTCTTGAATTGGTTGTATTATCTTATGAGGATAGTTACATGAGATAATGAATATTGTTTTGGAATACTTTTCCATTATTCTACGTAGAGCCGCTTGAGCATCGGGTGTGAGATTATCGGCCTCATCAAGAAAGACCACATTGAATGGAATTGGTTTCTCTTTTCCATCAACAGTGTAACTGCCGATTACACCTCGGCTCGCGAACTCTTTGACTTTCGTTCTAATGACGGAGATGCTTCGCTCATCACTTGCATTTAGTTCTAGCCAGTTCTCTTTCCAACTTGCACCAAACGCTGTTCGCATTAATGCAATAGCCGTCGAAGTTTTTCCGACACCTGCTGGCCCTGCGAACATCATATGAGGCCAATTGAAATTATTCGATTCAACCATTTGGTTGAGTCTCTTTACTATGTGGTCTTGACCTAGAACATCGTTCAGAATGTTTGGTCGTATTTCGTCCGAGATAGGCATGGAAACTAAGAGGGGATTCCCACCTTAATAAAAGGTGGAATATTATCTCCAGTCTCTTGACCCGCCATTGGTATTATATTCTGGCTTGTCGATTAAGTCTTGATGTAATTCAACTAGACCCCAAGTTATTGTTGAATGTCCCTTCAATGTTTGTTGCCTGTCATTGATGTGCATGAACCGCTCGTCTCTACGTAGTAGATTAGATAGTTGATTTGTAGTTGGGAACAACCTCGGTCTTGTACCCGCTTTTGTTCGGACACCCTCTGTAATTTTCATTGCAGTTGATGGACCATGTTGTTCCAAGTAGTCATACACTCTTTGTATGTTAACTCGATGTTTTCTATTTCGTGGTTTTGGTTTTTCATTTTCTGTCATAATAATCCCTTTCTTTTTCGCTCTGCTTTTTTCCACGCTAAATAACACTTACCACAACGGTTGTCCATCCGGCCAGACTTTACGTCGACCGAATGGGTGTTGTACGTATTTATTGGTTTAGTGCAGTCTCGGCAAGTAATGACTCTCATTGTTCTTCTGCGAGGCTTAGTTGACTTTCAATGTGTTGGGAGATAACATGCGTAAACTCTTCCTGTTCGATAGCACCTACCGAGAAGTCGAGTACAACGTCTGTTTCTTCTTCACCTGTTATTGGCGTTGGTCTGAAAACAATTATGTCTGTTTCATTCGTGTTTGCCATTAACCATTCAACCATAGACTTGGAAGTCCAATAGGTTACACCGTCTGCGTTTATTTCTTCTATTTCGTTTGTCATAGTATCGACACCGCCTTAAGCAAACGGGTCTCTCTTTATTTCAGCCATACGGGATTGTCTCTCTTCTCTACGTGAGTCTCTCAAGTCTTTGGCTTCCTTTCTTACAAGGTACTTGTCCCATGCTTGTTGACCCCATTCTACGGACTCTTCTACAACAGTCATTAGTAGTGGGTCGTCTGGGCTTTCAATGAATATACGCCAGTCGAAACCTCGGTGTGTGTATTTCACGTCGTCTACGTAGTTACCTGCGTCTTTTACAATGTCCTTTATTTCTTGGAACACTGCGTCTTTCACCCATATACTCGCGGGTGTACCTAGGCCGCCATAAATGGCTGCTACGTTTTGGTGGCTTTCGTCGTTCATGCGTATAGCAACATAATTTACTGCACCCGCACTTCTTTCAAGTGTCGAGCAACCTTTGGCTATGAAAGCCTCGCAAATGTGCTGCTGTGTTTTCTGTTTTAGGGAAGCGTCTGTTTCGCTCATGTTAACTCGGTGTTTCCCCACCTATATGAAATGTATAGTCTTGCGACCAGTTACCGTTATTGAATTGAATGCAGCATTTTCTACACGCAGACATACTAGAAGGCCGTTTTTTACGTCTTACAGTACGATTACAATTCCTACAAGTCAAAATGTATTCACCGTCCCCTTCGTTCAGAGAAGATGAGAATAAATTAGTTTCTTCCTTATATTGTTTGAAATGTTCCCACCGTTGTTCATACTCTTCGAATACTTCGTCATGTGCATGTTCAGGTCCAACTACCCAGTGAACCAATTCGTGATGAATGAGACCCTTCAATAGAATAGGGTTGTCCCAGTGAAAAGCAAATGGGTGTAAATGGATAGTTGACCGACCACCGTAAGGCGGGGTCTCAATTCGTGCTTGAATAATCTGATTGTCAGCGTCAAGATAAACCCAATCAAACTGCATAGGATTAACGGGTGTTCGCCATTCGCGTTCATTCACTATTTGATAGAAGTGTTGGTGAACCTTATCCATATCTTGTGAGTTTAGTCTGCCGTGATACATATTTTGTCCTGTCTCCTGAAAACCTTGAATGCAAGATTCGGGTTCATTATGATTAGGGATTGAATCAGCATCCCTACTTCCTTCGGGCTTCCTGTCACGTCCATCTCCCATATCTTGTCTCCGTCCATGTCCTATGTCAGACAAGATAGGGTTTTTGACCGCACCTATTTAGAGTGCTGTAAATGATATTACTTCACAACAAATGGATAACGTCTACCCGCTCTCATTTCAGTCTCGACATTTGTCAATACTCTCTTTATGTTTTTTGGATGCTTCATGTGATTTGTTCTCATGTAGTCTAGCATGAGTCTAAGTTCGTGCTTCGCTTCTACCTTTGATGGCGACCAAGGTTCGTTAGTCGGAGATTCGCCTCGAACCTTTTTCCATTCGTCGAAAGCATACCCCATGTCAAACATTGGAACATTGCCACGATGGTAAGCGTGTTTGATTTGATAATGATGAAGATTCTCCCACGCCCATTCCAACCAATATTCTAATTGTATTTGTCTTGCTCTCGCCCATGCTTCTTTTGATTTACCACTAGCACGTTCCGATACAGTGTATTCAGATTTCGCTTCGTCTGTATGTAACCAATATGGTTCACGTTCTGGATATTCCATTTTCATTCCCGCGTCGTACTTAGATTTGTAATAGCGACGATATGCTACAACCGCGTCCTCGTCCTTGTACTCGTCCGGCATTGCTTGAGCGAATGGTGTGATTTGTCTTGGGTTGAGTAAGTCTACTGGTATGTAATGAGATAATGCGGCACATTGTTCTATTACACTATGACAAGCATGTACTTTGTCATACCTGCGTGTAAACTCTTTAGATAACTCATAGCCTAGACTGCATAGCCAGAGAAAGTTTGCTTGATTCTCTCTCGCCCATATAGTACAGGGATGGTTCGGGTGTGAGCGTCGATACGCCTTGCCCGACTTTGCTTTAGGCAGAGTCTTTTCAATAAAGTGTGTGTGGAAGCCGGATTCTTCCATACATACACGTATTGACGTGCATAGCATTTGGGCGGTCTCCAATGTCATTTTACTTACGTGGACATTGGCGTGGTATTTGGCGTTCTTCTTGTGGTCTTTGTCTAGTACAAATATGTTCATGCGACTTCTCCGAGGAAGGCATTGAATATATATCTTTTGTTTCATATAAGTGGGGTGAATTAATTATGATGGTATATTTAGTAATTCTGGTATTGATTTTTTGTTTAATGCCTATAACTCTAGTATATACTATTCTAAAACCTAAAGTGTAATCATCCTATGTGGGGAAAAAGCCCCTCGAATTAAATTGGGTTGTTTTCTGGCAAAAGCACAGCGCTACGTGGCTACTTAGATAAAAAATAAATTAATTCGACCGGGACAGGGACCTCTAGCACACACACACACCTTACCCCCCTTGTGTGTGTGTGTCCCCCTAACCTTTTCATTTAATTTAATTAATTATAATTTTTAATTTATTTTAATAGTATATAGTATAGAAATAGAACAGAAGATAGGGTAGGGGTGGGGGGCATGGGTACGCTGCCAATCGCACCTTCCTTGCTTCACATTTACTAGATAGGCGGCGGGGTTCTTACGTCTCCAATCATCCTTATGCAACTGCCGTTACAGCCTCAGAGTTGGCTACTACCCACGCTCTAGTGAACGCCCCCCACGATTTAGTGGGATGAATGCGGGTTGCGACATGAGTCTAATGTATGCCTACATTCCCTCACGCTTCTGGACCAGTCTCTCATAACACACCCCCTTATCCTTATATTCGGCCTCAGAGATGTGATGAGCGTCGTAGGGGCATATTGCCTCAACCGTAGAACTCTCCCTCAACATTCGCGGGCATTACATCACTGTTTATGTGAAAACCCTGTTGAGACGCACGACCCGCATTTCGGCATCGTGGTTCTCCACATTCAATTCCCGCTAGCCAACTTGTCTTACCAAGTCTTAGCCACCGAGTCCGACTCGGCTGTTTGATGGGCGGGGGTATGCCCTTATCAATGTTTCTATACTTTACTTTGTATATAGTCCTCATAAGAAAAATTGACTCATAGCGCGAGAAACCAGTATGCAGCGCATTCCGAGATTGAAAATGGCTGTCATCAATTATAGGGTAGGGGTCCGGTGGGTCCTGATGCTGATTCTTATATATTTACAGGCTCATATAGGCCGTTGTTCTATACTTGGGTTGAATACCATTGGCTAAAGAAAAGAGTCTCTCAGATTGGCTCTATTGGTACTAGAATCAGGTCCGCCCTTAACGGCGGCCTTTTTTGTATGCTCTTGTATTTCTTGCCTTCGCTGCTTCTGTCCCTCTCGCCCATTTTACTTTTGAAAGTCCGCCTTGATGAGATGCACCGATTCTTTGAACCCATGACTTGTCCATTGGTTGTGTAGACCTTCTCAAGTATGCCGTCTTAACTTGACCTTGAACGATGATTAAAACTACCATGTCTCCATTAGATGAGTAACCAGTATTGTCAGTCATTCTTCTTTGGCTTAGGTCTAGCGCTACAACTGCAACGGCTCTATGACCTGCGTTGAATGCGTTTGTCCATTCTCTCTGGCTTACTGCGATTGCCTGTTTTAACTCGCCTTCAACCAGTCTAATTGAGGCTCTATCTAGTGCGTGTTTTGTTCCGGTTAGGGTAGGTGCTTGGTTGTTCATGGTCTACCGTAGCCGCCACCCCTATATAACATATAGGTTATATGAACCTCAACAAAGACCTTCTTTCCACCATACCGGAAAGCCCTCATTCAAGTCGCATTCCTTGAGCATTTCAAACTCTTCGGACATGATTAAAACTTGAACCTTCATTCTAAGCACCACCGTTAAGACGTGCCATTAAGACTTGAATATTACAAGAGTCGCAACATTCGCCAGAGGCTAAAGGTTCGGCGTTATTAGACCAACCTTCGAAGGTCATTTTGCATATGACGCATTCGAATGACTTCATTGTTCATTCCCCCATGATTCAAGAACAGCCTCTAAGAGTCCTGTCGTCTCTAGCGCTACAACTTCAACTTCTGTATGATTGACTTGATAACGGCTCATTTTGAAGTCGTTGTAAGCGTAGTCTGTAAGAGCCTGTTCAAGTGCTTCGGTAGCGCTGTCAATTAACTGTTGAACCTCGAAGGCGTGTCTTAACTTCTCATGGTTCGGGAAGTCGATACGCAACTTAACATTCAAGTCGATTTCTCCATGTATGACAGTATTCGTTTTAGTGCTTTCAATTTTGTTTTTTAATTCTTCATTCATTTTCATTCTCTCCTTAATTGCATATGTGTTCTATTAATTTCTCTTTGCTTTCATGCTTGCTATTACAGCAATAACAGTTGTATTCTCGGCTTCTCATAATTAATCTCATTAGGCTCATCTCGGTTATCTCCAGTCTACCGGAGCGAGCATTAGTATATGAATAGTCCTATACTTCAAACTCTCTATAATGACTAAATTATATAATCTACTGGTCCAACTTATTTTGATAGTATTCGTCTATGAATTGCCTCATTCGGTCGTTGTCTCGTTGAAGGCGTGTATTCCTCTTCTCTAGTCTTTCTATGGTCTTACTTCGTGTCGTCTTAGCGCTGCTCTCTGTGTGTCTCCATTCGCTCTGATATGACCCGCAGTCAATACAAGTCATAGTTTGATGACCTGTTCTCTTCAACACACTATCAAGGTCTCGTATTTTTGTTATTGTAAATACGTTGCATCCGCATTCTAAGCATTCTCTGTTTTTCCTTTCGTTATTCATTTTCTATGTCTCCTATTTTTTGTTTATCGCTTGGGCGTTTCTGTCCCTCTTACTCACTTACTTATTGTGATGGGTGTCCTTATCAAACCATATTTTTTTGATAAATGTATGGGTCATATAGTCTCTATCGCATAAAAGCGAAAGACTATAAACCCTTAACCCATATCACTAACCCCATGTGCGCTACTGGGACCGGGCATTGAGTAAAAAAAGCGGCCACTGAGAGCCGAAGCCCTCAGCGACCTTACGTAGTCAGAGAAAAGAAAAGAGCGGCCGAAGCCTACTCAATTCAATTCGCGTCGAAGGACACTCTGGCCGATACTGTGCGAGCCGACACGCGACGCATTTCAGCAAGCACTTCTTGACCGTTTGCCAATGCTTCGGGGCTTAGGTTGATAGCGTTCATAATTGCGTTACCTACTTCTTCAGTAGATGCACCTTCAACGCCGCTCTGAATAGCGTCTAATACTGCGGTTCTTACTGTGCCTCTAAACATACCTAGAAGGGACGCTGAAAGAAGCATTGCCACTGATGTCGGGAAAGCCATTGTTTGACTTCTTACGTAGTCAGCACCGACGATTAAGTCGCCTTCAATGGTCTGTGTGTCGCCTGTTCTGTTGTCAGTTATTGTGTAACTAACTTCGGTTACTGAGTCTTGACCCAGTGTTTCACGTGCTGCAACTGTGGTGTCGCCACCTATAACAGACCTTGAAGCACGAAGGGCGGTTTCAAGCCCTGCATATGCTCCTACTGTGGTTACTGAGCCACTCTCACGGTCTACGACCAATTCGTTCATTCTTTCTGCATTTGTTTCAATGATATTTGTTTCCAAACTAATTCACCTCAAACTATCCGAGAGGCCACCCACTATTAAAGGTATCTATAACTCGATTACCCTATAATGACAGAATCTTAAAAGCGAAAGTTTATAGACCCCCTGTGTTACGTTGAGGATGATTCGGTCGCGCTCACTGGTCCAGCCGCTCAAAAAAAGCGATTTCAATAATTGCCCGATAGAGCCATTCTAAGGCCACGTTTCAGGTCCAGAGGATTCAGAGTACCAGTTATATGAAACGCGGCCTATATGACCCCTCTAAACGCTCGCATTCGATACGTTCAGATATGGCCGCCCAAGAGCCGAAGCCCTTGGACGGTTTACGATTTTCAAGGATGAGCCTTATTCGGTTGTGATACCGTCTAAGACACCCTCGGCCAACTCGCTTGAAGAGTCTGGACCTTCGTGCCTGTCGGGCTGTCCGTTGATAACCCAGTCAGCCGCAGCCATTGACCTTGAAAGGGCTTTGAGTATTGCCGCCCTCGCTTCTTTTTGTGGTGTCCTTGAAGCCCAACCGGACAAGTATGCACTTGAACGGGTTAGGTCTGCTTCATAGCCTAAAGCACCACACGCCGCGATTGATGCTAACTCGGCAATTAATTCCTCTGTGGCATAGTCTGAGCCTCTTGCCGTAATTCCTTCTAATGGCCTCGCGAGTCTGTGAGGGTGTCCGGTTGCGTGTGCTGCTTCGTGTAGTAACACCGCCGCGTAGTCGTTCTCAGATTCCCAAGCCGTCAAAGGTGGCATTGTGATTGTGTCCGTTCTTGGCGTGTAGAATGCCGCTCCACCAGTGGCGAAAGATACACCGTTCAAGTTTGTCTCTACGGTGTTCAATAGGTTACTAACTTCAACAGGCTCTCTGATTTCTACGTTGAGCCTTTTGAAAGCCCACTCGCTCGGAATATTTGTATTCTCGATATTCCAAACAGCGTAACCAGTGAAGCCAGTTAAGAAACGAGAAGTCTCTTCGTCGTCGTCGCCTTTTACTTTGTATTGAATAGGTCTAAAGTGGTAAGTGTCAGCCTTTCCACCTTTTACGAATGCTACTAATTCCGTTCCGTTTTCTTTGTTGTATTCTTCGATTAATTTCTTTGCTTGACCTGCTGCAACGAATAGAGGACTTGAGTAATTGTTACGGCTCATTGACATGATAGAAGCCCAGACATTGAGACCTGTGAAGCCTCGGCCAGTGTGTCCATTTGTAGGACTGAAAAGGCCGTTCCAAGGCTTAGACCACTGAGGAAGATTCCCCTCTGAAATGGTCTCAATTACTTGGTCTGCGATTTCGTGCATTCGTTCTTTAGTCGTCGTCTTTGGCTTTCGTGTTCGGCTCATTTGCGTCATCTCCGAGTTAGGGGAGCGGGTATCACTATATCAATACTACTATACTTATACTACAATAAAACGTGAGAAGCATATAACATAAAGACTATATACTGTCTGCATTACGTTGAGGATGATTGTGTCGCGCTCCTACGACCACGCGGACGAAAAAAAGGGCGACCCCGCCCATGTGGACGAGGCCGCTTTACGATTCACTTATTCAATTTCAGAATGTGTCTCTTGACACTTCTCTTGAAGTGTAGTTGTCCCCGCTTCTGAATATAACGGTCAATTCACCGTATAGGTTCTGAGCGCGGAAGCGGCTAAACAACGAGTCAAAGACGACACTTTGAAGGTCGTCCATTCTGCTGAGAAAGTCAGGCATTTGTGATGTAGGGTCTTGAGTCGTTCCGTAGTCGTCTGAGATGCTGAAAAGTCGATGGTCGACATTGAGGGTTATAGTGAGTTGATGACTTGTTTCAGCCGTCATTAATTCCTCATTGAAGGCTTGATGGCCTTCCGTCATAAGTGCGTTGATATACGCTCCTTCTGTCAATTCGCTTGCTCTCATTCTTGGGTTTCCGTAGTCAATGTTTCGTGTCATTTCTATTACCTCTTGACCTAGCCGAGAGGCCACCCACTATTAAAGATATCTATATGTTAATCTGTCTATAATGAGTGAATAATATAACCGAAAGATTATATACCCCCATCTCGTCAGAGAAACGGGGTGGACGGCGCTTTTGGGGCATCGGGCAAATAAAAAAGCGACCCCGCCCATATAGAGCGAGGCCGTTTAGGTCTCAATAGTCGGTTGAGTCTCTTTCCCATGTGGGCAACTGTTTTTCAGCACTGAGCCAAAAACCCGCGAACAAAGGAACGCCTTCACCGAAGCGGCTTGTCCTGATTTTTCTCTTGATGTTTTTGTCGTGTGCTGTGTCAAAGGTGACGAAGTGTTTTGTCCTCTTTGTTACAGTGGCGGTCACTATTGTGTCATAATTACAGATAGAACGAGTCATGTATGTCGCCCCAACTGTGAAGGTTGCTGTTTCTGCTCCTGTCATATTTTACCTGAGCCAATGATTTTGATATAAAGGTTTTGTAGTATATATCTTGAAAGGATATAACCGAAAGGTTATAAACCCGCATCCCGTCGCAGACACGGGGCTGGGTCCGACCGGGTAGCCACTGGGTCCGCCTCGCGCTAGTGAAGCCGCCCGCCCACCCCCTTCTAGTCAAGGTATAGGTATTAAACCTTTCTATAGTTTGATTATCATATAAGTCAAATGTATATAACCGAAAGGTTATAAACAATTAACCCATATCACTAACCCCGACTTCCAAAATCGCGAGAAAATGAGAGAACTATATAGGCGAAAGACTATAAGCAATTAACCCATATCACTAACCCCGCCTATACATCGCGAGGCTGAAAAGTGAGAATGCTACAACCATACATTCATATAGTATGACTTCCTCTGAGGATTATGGGCCGAAGTGCGTAGCGTATGCTTTTTTGAAAATGTGGAAAAAATGTGCAAAGTATCGACTAAGTATCGACTGAATGTGCATCAAATGTGAGAAGTATCGACTAAGTATCGAGTAAATGAGCAGTTTCAATCGAAAGTATCGACTAAATCATTATCCGAATCATCATCGGCTTCTGCTTTGTTCTCTATATCAATAATCTCTTTTTGTAGGACTTCACGCATTTGCTCCAACGGGTCGTAGCCTATGTTCACTATCACCTGTGGCTTTGCATCTTGCGCTCCAGACATTCGGTCCAGTCCGTCCTGTTGTTTGATAAGACCACCTACCATGAAAGACACTTGACCCAACTTCGAAACTGTGTCTGCTTGTTCTTCTGCTCTGATGATTAGACGTTCCATTCTCTCCATAGACCGCCTTCTTCTTGCATATGAGTCCAACCTAAGCCAGTCCGTATCATCCAACTCTGCTTTCATCACAACCATCTCTCGCATATTTTCCGCTAATTTTCCGGCATCGGACATAAGGGCATTCCATTCATCGGGGGCGAGTCGCCTCTCTAAACTTGCATCTGCCACTTTTCTTCGTATCTGGCTTGGCTTCATTCCACGTACCAGTAATTGTGCTGTCCACCTTACTAGGGGGTCATGTTCGTTCTCTCTAGTATCAGCAGGTAGTGTTTCTCCGTCCCACTCATCTTCTTCGAAATTGTCATCTGACATATCAGTGAAATACTTCGTTATGGTAATTCACGCTTTCGGTTAAGCATTTACAACACACGGGGCTTCGCCCAGTGAAGAAAACATGCAATTAACAAACGAAAAAAAGAACGAAAGAATGGTTGAATTAACTCACGTGCGTAGGATAGCAAGACACTCAACGCACTTGTAAATTGTACGACCGAAGAACCGACGAGTTTTCATTTTCTTAACTTGAACATTGCATTCGCACCACTCACAATAATTTGCATCAGCCTTTTCAATTGCTTCATGAATATCAGAATCGTTATCATATCGCTTCATCGTCTTTCTCACCTGTTAGTGTGGTTTAAGGTCATTGGGCTATGAGCCAAACGTGTCGGTTTCTATTGAATTACTTGAAAGATAGTACCACTCTTCATGTGTATGTCTGCACCGTTCTCATGGTACACAACTGCTGCTATTTCCGATTTCAAGATTCTAGCAGTACCAGTTTTCACATTCACGTCGAAGATGTTGTCGTCTTTCTGAGAACCAAATATTTTCTTGTATTTTGTCATTTCACTCACCATTCCAGTAGGTTTCGTCGCTGTCCATTATTGCATATGGTAGAGACTCGCCATGACAGTCGTCGCAGTCTCCGTCGTATGCTGTTGCGTTAATTTCTTCACCATAGTTGTGAGGTTCGTCCTCAAGACAGAGACAGATGGAACAGACGTTCATTGAGTCCTCTTCTGGAATAACACAATGATACATGGCTGTCATAGATGATGGTTTAATTTTCCACTTCTCAGCCATTACTGCGTTTCCTTGCCTTAGTCTCTTTACTCGCTCACTTGCTTCTGCACTTGTTCTACTCATTTTTTATGTCTCCTTTTGTACTCTGCCTTTAGTTTGAAGTATTCTTCCCACGTCATGCTGATTTCTCCGAAAGCCCTGTCATATATAAGGTAGTCGTTATATGCCCCTCAAGATGTGAGCAATAACATCTACTGTCCATCCATTCCCTATCATTTTGTATCTTTGACTATTACTTACGCCTTTGGTGTAATCATCGGGAAGGTTTTGTAATCTTTCACACTCAGTAGGCATCAACTTTCTCACGGTTTCTTCATTAGTCAAATATAACCCTGTATTTGCACCATTCCCCCCACTCACTGCCATGAGAGTAACTGACTTCTTATTGGTTGTATATATTCTATCTCCTTGACCCCCTTTACCTATAATTCCTATTCGATTGGATTTGCTAACAATAGGCTTCATCATATCAAAGTAATTTGTAAAGTCAATAGATTCATCATCTTCCAACACATCTTTCAACACAATATCTTTGTCTAATGGTTGAGAAATATTGGGAATGTTTGTCCAATACAATCTATTTCGATTTTGGGCTGATACTAATGCACTATTTATTTTGATAGGTTGAACACCAAGATAATCACTAATTATATCTTGATACTCTTGTTTCATCCTTACATTTTCTAATAAGAAATATTTGGGTTTGTAGTAATTCATTATATCCACGAACTCAAAGAATAATTTACTACGAGGGTCATCGAAGTTTAGTTGTTTTCCGGTATAGGTGAAACCTTGACACGGAGAACCCCCCATCAACAAATCTACTTGGGGTAAGTCCCACCCCTTCCAACTCTTCACATCACCTAATTGGATTGTACTAGGAAAATTACTTTGAGCAATTTGTATTGCGTATTTATCAATTTCACTTGAATAGTAATTTTCGTATTCTATCCCTACTCTTTCAAGTGCGACTCTTCCGCAAGAAATACCATCAAATAAACTAAGGACATTCCTAACTCTCATAATCATAACCTACTCAGAATATGTGCTATAACATCAACAGTCCAACCATTACCCAACGCTTTGTACCTTTGGGACTTGCTTATGCCCTCTGTATAGTTGTCTGGCAGCGTTTGTAGCCTCTCACACTCTATTGGTGTAAAGTCTCTCCACATCTTCCTTACTTCATCATCGTAAGCGTGTGGGTATCTGCCTTTATCAAAATAAGTTATCAGCGAATCCTTTGATACTGTGGTAATACAATTCGCTTTATCATTACCGTTTGTTTCAATATATTGAATAATAGGTATGCTCTTATTATAATCATCACGTTTACCCTTTGCATTAAGTCTCCTACCAACTATCCTAGCCGGATTTCCTTTTGGGTGTTCTAGTATATCTCTGAGACTGATGCCTAAATCATCGGGTTGTTTGAATGGAATATTGGACCAGTACAGCCTCTTTCTTGTATGAGCGGATAATAAGTTTGAGTTAATCATTTTTGGTTTGACACCAACATAAGATGTAATCACGTCTTGAAACGATTGTCTCATCACTACATTCTCAAGAAGGAAGTGCGTAGGTTCGTAATGTTTCATAATATCAACGAAATCGAAAAACAATTTACTTCTAGGGTCATCGAAGTTTAATTCCTTACCTGCGAAAGAGAAACCTTGACATGGGCTGCCGCCAATGATTAAATCAATTTTAGGTAAATCCCATTCACGCCAATTCTTCACATCACCCAAATGTATTATGTCTGGGTAATTCTTTTTGGATATTTTAATAGCGTGTGAATCTATCTCACTAGCATAATATTGAGTAACTTTGATGCCCGCACGTTCTAGTGCAACTCTACCACATGATATTCCATCAAACAGAGATAATACGACAACCATATTCTCATCCCCACTGTTCCGCCATTGCATCTGCAATTCCTTGAAAGGTCGTACTTCTTATTTTCCATCTGTCCGGGCTTGGTGGTAAATAGTGAAGCCTTTGACGGACGTTCTTA
>Ga0098046_1000164_pt1 | contig 24417 bp, 12 predicted proteins | sample 11BtaG_FD_77067 | JGI IMG/M metagenome (GOLD analysis project Ga0098046, IMG submission 77067) | Marine viral communities from the Subarctic Pacific Ocean - 11B_ETSP_OMZ_AT15265_CsCl metaG | ecosystem: Environmental > Aquatic > Marine > Oceanic | place: Pacific Ocean | collected 2015-01-16
CCTGTAGTTGACCATTGGAATCCTGTAATGTCTATGTTAGCAGCATCATTTCTTGTAAGTCTTAATGTACCATCCGCTGGTGAGTTGATTGTTCCACTCGTTACGAACGTATCAGTACCATCAATACCTGTGATTGAAATGTCTGATTCAAGACCACCGTTTATCGCTAAAGTAATTGTACCCGCGTTGTAAGTACCTGCAGTAATAAAAGGTAACTCAAAGTCACCTGATACTGTACCTGTACCTGATTGTGCGATACCCCATGAAGTATCATAAGCCACACTTGTTAATGCGTCGATAGTAAATGTTGTATCAGCGATGTCATTATAATCCACCGTTACAACATTTGAAGCTTCGGTTACGTTTGTGACTACTGTACCAACAGCGATATCACTACGTGTTCCGACAACCCCGTTGCCATCTGTCACCATAAAGTTCGTATTTGAACTTGATGATGGAATTCCTTCAAACCTAACACCTGCCGCGTCTACGTGGAAATCTGTACTCGGTGCAATTGTACCGAAACCAAATTGTCCTGATGCGTCGATAATCATTCTATCAACCGTACCCGTAGCGAACGTTAAACCTGAAGTTTGTAAATTTAAACCATTTGTTGCCATTGTTATTTTGTTTTTAAATTGGTTATTATCCCTATTATATTAGTAAGGCTGTTACAATACATTGACCCATCCTAAAGATTTATACATAAACATACCCTCTTTAGCGTTTGAAGTATTGTCCGTACAATACACCAATAAACCTGGAAGGGGATTACTTATATTTAGTCTCTGTGATTGAGTCATTCTCGGAATTAAAAGTCCTTGACTCTCACTCGCTAATTCTAATAAGGCACATACAGGAGACGAGGTTCCTGTACCAATTGATACTCCTGAATCACCACTAAATGTTAGGTGGTTAGTATCTTGGTCGACAATACGGTCACTATCAAGTGTACCATCGTCTGTATATATATTGGTATTAGGTATCGTTGAAATATCTCTGTACTTTACCTCAGTACCATCAAGCACTAAAATAGAGTTGACGTTAACATCTAAGTCAACTGTCGAGATAAATGTCTTTCCACTTACCGATAATCCATGTCTTGTTACAAACTCTCTTGCCATTTTATTTTTTTTCTTAAGGCTATTGAGGGAAGGAGGACTTCCCTCAAAATTTTAATTATTATTCTTTATTATTAAATAGATATTCTAAGTAATAACATTGGTTATTATAACTTTTATTTTAATTATATTTTAACCGCTCTTGTATTCGCGATACACTGTATAGAATTAGCTCCTGCCACAACTCTTATTTCACCTGTTCCCAATGCATCAAGTTCAACCGATGAACTAAATGTACCTAAATCAACAGTTGACCAATCAGCAAATTCTACTACCGGTGTATTTTCAAGGTCTTTACTAAATACCGCTGTAAAGAATCCTGAACGATTACCATTTCCTTCACCACCTTTTTCACTTAAGTAGTATTCAACATGAACTGCTCCGTATACCAATGGGTCAACACTAAATAATACTTGTGTACCACCACCTGAGGACGTAACTCTTATTGTCTGTTCCGAGTCAATTAAAACTGTGTTACCATCATTTCTTTTTAAAGTTGCTTCAGGGTAATCAACAGTAGCACCCGTCACAAATGTATCACCTGTTAATGTGCCAAAACCTGAAACTACAATGTCAGACTCTAAACCATCGTTTATTCCTAAAGTAAGTGACCCTCCATTTAAAGTTGCTCCTGTAATGAATGGTAACGCCACAGGTGTAGTACCAAGTGTACCTGTTCCCGCAAACGCTACGTCCCACGCACTACTGTAAGTGACCGCAGTTATAGCATCTATCGTACCTATAGTTACACCAGTGGTCGATGTATTTAATGTTATTACATTGTTAGTTATTGAACCACCTGAAACATACGGTTGGTCTAATAAAGTAGTAATAGTTAAATTACCATCATCTACAACCGTTAAACCTGGTCCACCTCTAAAATTAATTCTACTTCCATTATAGAAAGTTGACGTACCTTGGTTACCTGTAGTAACAAATTCTAAACCTGTAACGTCAACATTACTGTTGTCATTTAATCTAAGTCTCATTGTACCAGATGCCGGTGAATTAATTGTTCCACCTGTAACAAACGTATCACCTGTTAGTGTTCCAAATCCTGAAACAACAATGTCAGATTCTAATCCTTGGTTTATTTCTAAAGTAAGTGACCCTCCATTTAAAGTTGCTCCTGTAATGAATGGTAATTCAATTGGACTAGTACCTAAAGTACCGTATCCCGCTAATGCGACATCCCAATCGTTATTATAAGTTAGACCTGTTACCGCAGCTACTTCTACGTTAAAGTCCGTTCCTTGATTATTTGTAAAGGTCAGTGCTCCTGTCCCTCCGTTTAATGTACCACCCGTTACGTGAATATTCACGTTAGGGATTGATACCGTACCCCCTTGATTATCTATTAATAAAAGGGTCGAACCTCCTATTCCGCTTGTCAGACCACTTGTTATGAAAGTATCACCACTAAACGAGGCTAGTGATAAAAAATTTACTTCGTTATTTGACGGGTCTAACGCTAGAATAGTAGTCGATAATGATTGGTCTAATTGTACGTCTCCAAGGAATGTACTTCCTGAGACTCTTAAACCGTTTCTTGCTACTAATTCGTGTGCCATTTTTTTATTTTTTTATATAATGTGTTTAATTATCCTAATATTCCAAGTCCCCCCTAAAATATTGGCTTTTAGTAACGCATTGTTACCATCTAATTCCATTCCCCATGAAAAATTATTAGTTGTTCCTATATCAACTGTTGATGAGTCATTAAATTGTATATCAGTACTCGACCATACTGACTGGACTGTTCCCGCTCTATAGTTAGTACCGTCATCAATCACATAATCAAAGAACGCCCCTTTATAGGTTGTGGTATCTACAAAATCAATTGTCGCACCACTAACTGATACATTACTATCATTAACTAAACCTATATGAGTTAATATCTCTAATCCCGTTATCAACGATGTGGTCCCATCATTTTTATATAATGTAATAGAACCTCCTGAATATGTCCCACCTGTTACTTCAGCTGCGAAACCTGTGGCGTTAAAATCAACTCCATCATTTAAACCTAAAGTTAATTCTTTTGTTAATTGATTGTAGGTTACACCAGTTACATACGTATCTTCAGTAGCCCCTGTTGTAAAACCTGTGACGTTAAATGTTCCCCCTGTACTGTTAGTGAACATTGCGGTACCATTAGTATATGTACCTCCCGTTACAGTAATATCCGTACCATAGAATATTCTCCATCTGGCATTTTGTCGGGTTACCCCACTTACCCCCTCAATTGAAGAATCTAACCACGCATCAACGAGAGCCGAACCACCAATACTATTATCACTTACTGTATATTTTCCAGTTAAGGAATCCTTTTCAGTTGAGCCACTAGCACTATTGAATAGGGTCTCATAATTAGGTATCACATACTGATAAACTTTGTCAGTTTCATGAACATAAACTTGCATACCTAATCTACGTCTACCCGATGTTATACCATCATCTTCAATAGTTAACTTACTAGGTATAAAACCAAGATTAGATTTTGAATAATAAATAGGTATGGTGTTACCACTATTTTCTATAAGACCACTACCCCCGAAAGTACTATATTTTAAGTCAGATAATGACCATACCTCCATAAACCCACCAGCGGTTAACACGCTAAAGTTAGAGCCAACAACTGACAGTCTGGTTACGACATCGGGTGTCGATAATGTTGTTCCTACGCTTGGGTTTTTATATATGAATGACATCTATTATTAGTTACTTTTATAAATAGTAAAATTTACTTAAAAATTGTTTTTTTTTATCCAACTGTATTACCTTTAAAGTATAAATCATCAGTACCATTATTACTAATATTAAATGCGGTATTAGCATATGAACTATATAATCTATAAGTGTCGGCTGGCCAATTAACTCCATTATAATTACCAGTTAAATTAAAAATCGCTGGACTCATTGTGGAAGATAATAATGTGTTAGGGTCTGAGTTAATATTATACCCAATAGTTGTTTGTCTATTACTTCCAAGACCAAGTTGTGACTGTGGTATTAACCAATGATACCAAGCACCACCTGTAGCTGTTCCCGCCGGAACTTCAGTAGTAACAAAATTATATTGTGATATAGGATTTCCAAAACTATCAAGACCTCCACTAACCTGTGGTATATCCGCCTCAATAACTGTAGGGGCAGTACCATTATAAAAACCTGGCCAATCCATAAATGTTGTAATATCTGAACCTGTAGATGGTGGTGATGAGAATCCAAATCCAAAGAATGTAGACCCCTGATTATTCATATAAGTCGCAAAGGCATTGTTGTTACTACCTTCAACTATAAATAGTAAAGCTTTAGGTACCACTCCTGGTACACCTGATGGTGTCGGTGTTGGAGTTTTTGTTGGTGTTGGTGTACTTGTTGGTGTACTTGTTGGTTCCGGTGTACTTGTTGGTGTATTAGTTGGCGTTATAGTCGGAGTACTTGTTGGTGATTGTGTAGATGTTGGAGTGTTAGTAGGTGTTATACTTGGAGTTGGCGTATTTGTTGGAGTAACTGTAGTTGTTGGTGTATTTGTAGGAGTTGTAGTTGGAGTATTAGCAGGTGTTGTAGTTGGCGTACTTGTCGGTGTATTAGTTGGAGTAGTAGTTGGTTTTTGAGTACTTGTTGGTGTGTTAGTAGGTGTTATAGTTGGAGTACTTGTTGGTGCTGGCGTTTTTGTTGGAGTACTTGTTGGTGCTGGCGTTTTTGTTGGGGTATTTGTAGGTGTTGTAGTTGGCGTATTAGTCGGAGTGTTAGTTGGTGTATTAGTTGGTGCTGGCGTTGTAGTTGGAGTATTTGTAGGGGTTATAGTCGGAGTGTTAGTCGGAGTATTAGTTGGTGTATTAGTTGGCGTTGTAGTTGGGGTACTTGTTGGTGCTGGTGTTTTTGTTGGAGTATTTGTAGGGGTTGTAGTTGGAGTACTTGTTGGAGTATTTGTAGGAGTTATAGTTGAAGTAACTGTAGTTGTTGGGGTATTAGTCGGAGTAATAGTCGGGGTATTAGTTGGTGTATTAGTTGGTGTATTAGTTGGCGTCGTTGTTGGAGTTGGAGTTGGACTTCCACCTGGAGTACTTGTTGGAGTATTTGTAGGGGTTGTAGTTGGAGTAGTTGTTGGAGTTGCTGTTGTTGATGGAGTATTAGTCGGTGTTGTTGTCGGAGTCGATGTTGGTGTTATCGTAGGAGTGTTCGTAGGCGTCGTTGTTGGTGCAACTGTATTTGTCGGAGTATTAGTCGGTGTACTTGTAGGAGTTATAGTTGTTGTTGGGGTTGGAGTTGGACTTCCACCTGGAGTACTTGTTGGAGTATTTGTAGGGGTTATAGTTGGAGTAGTTGTTGTTGTTGGAGTATTAGTCGGAGTATTAGTTGGCGTTATAGTCGGAGTGTTAGTTGGTGTATTAGTTGGCGTCGTTGTTGGAGTTGGAGTTGGACTTCCACCTGGAGTACTTGTTGGAGTATTTGTTGGAGTTATAGTTGGAGTATTAGTAGGGGCCGGAGAACTTGTTGGAGTATTAGTAGGTGTTGTATTAGGTGTTGCAGTTATTGTTGGAGTGTTTGTAGGTGCCGGAGTATTAGTCGGAGTAACAGTAGTAGTAGGGGTTGGTGTTGGAGTCACACTTGTTGGGCTTACCGTTGGAGTTATAGTCGGCGTGGCAGTTATGGTCATAGTAACAGTCGGTGTTGGTGTCGGACCAATAGGTCCTGATGTGGATGTTACCGTTGGTGTAGGGGTATTAGTTGGAGTAGTATTAGGTGTTGGACTCATCGTAGGTGTTGGAGTCGGGGTAATATCCTCCAAATAAACAACAACTCTTTTAGATACCGCCTCATCATTACATCCCGGTTGTTTATTAACAACAAAAATAGTATATTGAATACCTGCATTTGAACCTGGTAAATCTAAAACGACACCCGCAACTAATTGGTCTCTAGTAACACCCGTTCTAACAGGTACAGTCGTAGTGGAACCCGTGTGAATATCAAACGGTCCAACAGCATTTGAAGCTAAAGTTAATCTTATTATTACTTGAGACATTAATTAATACATTTGTTATATAAATACTGCGAGAATCTAAAATACAGATTTCTATTTACTTTATTTTTATTTACTTTTAAAAAATTCATCATTTTTTTTAAGTACATGCGACTATATTAGTAACCATACCATCTGTAACTGTTATGACATTTCCATTACTCATACTAATATCCGTCGCATTACCCGCTCCTGGTGAAAACACATTTTGACCATTAGGGTCAGTAAAAACAGGATTATTTTGTGCCGGAAAAGTATTAGACTGATTCCTAAATCGTGCAAAGTAATATTCCTCTGTGGCGATAGAACATAATTTAGTACCTGACACACCACTAAATGAAGGTAGTGGTGCTGGACACTCGATATCAACAGTGAAAACGGTACCACCATTCCATCCTACTGATTCAACCAAAAGGCTTGTTGCTGAAACATTTGTTTTTGGTATTACTATAAGATTCCATTGATTTGCCCCTCCAAATAGATAATCTCCCGTAGTGTAAGTTGCGGTAGTTGTACCATTTGGTAACCATACGGCAGGATTGGTGTTAGATAGTTCGTTTAAATTATATGTGTTAGTCGTAGTACTAGCGAACGGTGCGTTATTACCAAGAGTCGTAAACGCCATATTCCCATTTGGTGATTGTAATGGTGTAGTTGTAGTTAATGTAGGTGAATATAATCTATTATAAAAATTACCGTTATGTTGAACTCTAACCCCATCAGGAATACCGGCCGGATTAAAATACACTATTATTGCACCTAACTCATCGGGGTCGTTACCAACATCATAAGTAATATCGTAACGACCAGGAGCTCCTGGTGGTATATTAGGAGGATTATCACAAGGAATTGCTACAACTGGTTGTGTTGGAGTAACAGTAGGAGTAATAGTTGGGGTTGGCGTATTTGTTGGTGTTGGTGTAGGCGTTGGAACATCATTACAACATATATCATATACTATTTTAGTACTTAATCTAAAGTATACATCTTTCAATTCTTTACAATCCGAAATAATTGTTATTAAATTTTGGTTAATATCTAATGTAAAACTTTCAATTTGAGGTATCGTTTTCAGTATTTCATCAATCGCATCTATCCATTCTTGTGCACTAGGGTAATCATTTAAACCTATACTAGTATAGAATGGTAACTCTACGTGGTATGGTGGAGTCATCGTACCCCCCGAAAAGTCAACTATAGCGTAAAAAACGGCGTTTACCAACGTACAATTCTGATGACCAACAGTTAAATCAAGGTAACCCTCATTTAGCATAGAACCAAAATCTCTAATACCCGCTGAAGTAGTAATGAAGTCGTTTTCACATATTTCATTTACTTCATAACATTCAACAATTTGATTATTACAGTTAATTGTTACCGATTCAGTTAGACTACAACCATTATCATCAGTGACAGTTGCGTCATATGTACCAGCACCTAAACCATTAATTGATGTAGTCGTCCCACCATTACTCCATAGAATAGTAAATGGGGCAACACCCTGAGTGATATTAATTGTGGCAACACCATCGTTACCAGTAACACATTCCGTAGGTTGTATAAAGAAACTCACACCCGTTGATTGACTAATCGTAATGTTTTGTGAAACCGTACAGTTTTTACTGTCCGTCACTTCTAAAAGATATGTTGATGGGGATAATGAATTAATTAATACTGTACTTGACGGGTCGTCAATTTGTGAGTAAATAACAAAACCTGAATTAATATCTGTCAATATGTAATCAAACGGACCATCTAACGCAACTGACCCAGCAGTTAAATCAACTTCAATAATACCATTGCTACCACCACAAGTAGTACCCGTTATATCAATATTTACAGTAAATTTTGGAACATTTGTTATTGTCTCTTGAGTGGTATAACTACACAAACCATTTTGAGAAGATATTTCAACATCATAAACTCCTGACACCAAATTACTAAACGTATGTGATAACGAACCCGTGGTGATTGTCTGTGTTGAACCATTACTATCGGTAACACTATAAGTATATAAACCTATAGGTGCGGTAATTTGTATAAATATTGACCCATCATCATTACAGTCAGAATTAGTGACATTAACACTAACAACCGTAAACCCTGCGGTGGATTGTATATTACTTATTTCAGTTATTTGACATCCGGCGAAATCTGTAACGATTACTGATTGAGGTCCAGCACAAAGACCGTTAAAATTAAAAGTAGTGTTATTAGTAGTACCTTGTTGACCGGTATTATTTACAAATGTATATGGTGGTGTACCACCTGAAACTGTAAGTTGTAATGCTCCATCGCAACTAAAACAATTAGCGTTAACAGGAGTTACGGAAACAATACCTAAATTAGGGGCTAAACCGACCGTCACATTTTGAGTGGAGCTACATCCATTATCATCTGTAACCATTATCGACCAAGTACCTTGAGTTAGTCCTGTTGCGGTAACTCCAGTTTGCCCATCAGCCCATAAATAAGTGTATGGTGGGGTACCATTACTTACACTAGTTACTGTAGAATTACCAAAACCAGGAGTACAAGGTGAATCATCGACCACTATTGTGGTGAAACTAATTTCAGAACTACTGACAATAACGGCATTATTTGTTTGTGCGGTCGCCCCTCCAAAATCAGTAACAATCGCATAATATGTGTTAGCGAATAATGAGTTAAAAGTATGTGAAGGTACGGGCGAATTAATAGAATTAACTAACCCAACTCCAACAGCATATAAATCGATTTGGTAGGGTGAAGATAAACTATCATTAGTAACTGTTAATATACCTGATTGTAAATCACCACAAGTCGTTCCCGAAACATTAATTATTTCCGCAGTAAAACATCCATCGACATTTACATTAATAAATACATTTTGATTAACTCCACCTGAACTATCTTGAAGTTCAAAAACATAATTACCCTCGTCAACACCAAACCAAGTAAACGGACCATTACCTGTTTGTTGAAGTAATAGTATCCCTCCAGGTGCCGTGGTTGAAATATTCGTAATCGTATATGGTTTCGTACCATATAATGGAGTAATCATAATAGTACCCGCTCTATTCTCGCAAGCACCTGTAACCTCAAAAATATAGTCCAACGGACCTTCATCACAATCAGGGACACATGGGTCAATACTCATCTGTACTCCTTGTATTGAGTATGTAGTATCAACACATACCTCTAACCCCACTTGATTACCTTGTTGTATTACTCCGCAACAATCTGTAAACGTAAAAAACCCATCAGTGATACCTGAAAAACAACCCGTAGTCTCACATTCATTACAATCTGAAAATGGGCCTGTTTGATTTGTTACATTAGTAAGTGGAACAGGTGGATTAACATTAACAAGTTCTACCGTATAACAATCACCAGATAAGTTATAAACTTCATTTATGTTTCTATTTCCCGGTGCAACATAAAGTACATTTAAAGGTGTTTCAATATTATTCAAAAATGAATCTAAAGAACCTGTAACTACAGTTTCATTAAAACTAACAACCGTAGGGTCTGATAATATACCAAAATGTTTAAGTCCTGCACCATTTTGATTATTTGGTGAAAGATTTTGATACGCGGTTGAGGACGTTAGTCCTGAATAAACATTAGTGTTTGTTAAAGCACTTAGATTTAGATTATAAGGTCCAACTGATGTTATATTTTCACCATAATTAATTAGAAAATCACCAGTACTTATAGTATCTCCTTCAGAAGATGCAACTGAATGTAGTACAAACGCGGGAGTAGGTCCAAGGTTTGAATTGGCAACGGGATAAACTAACCCATTAACTTGACCATTATTGTTTTGTATATCTTCCCAAACTTTTAAATAAGATTCATAATCATATTGGTACCTATTTGTATACTCTTTTACATTACTATTAACCCAATAAGTCCCTTCCAATCTAAATGGAAATTCATATAAGTGTTGGGATTTGTTTATCGTACCCGTATATAGTCCAACCGCACTATCAGATTCGTCTATTACAAAAATTACGATATAATTACTTTCCTCTCCTGAAAATGTACCTGGACCAGATGTGGATGAAAAATCTAAATCATTATGGTCAAAAGGTACACCATTACTTCTTAAGTCGACAACTCCATATGACCCCGTCAATTGATAACCTCTATTTATTCTTCTAAAAATACCTAATGTCTGGTTTTCATCATTAAATTGCACTGATTTAGGTACACATTCTCCACCAACATTAGAAGAACAAAATTGACTTGAATAAATGGAATTAGTTACCGGACTATTAAATTCATTGATTTGTGTGTTATCAGATAAGGTACCCCCTGTTAATGAACCTAAATATGGATATGATGCCCACCATAACCAATTTTCACCATTATCACTATTTTCACCAATTATACCTTCGTATAAATTACCTAATGTTAAATCCCCATTAGTTACTTTAGTTTGATACCAAGAACGTATAGATTCAGAAGCAATACTGGCTGTATTTTCATTTAAAGATGACCCATCATAAAAAACAAACACTTTTTGGCTTTGACTTGTAACCTCACAACTATTTAATTTATCACTTAAACCACCTTTCGTAGCGACACTTGGACTTGGAGTCGGAGTATTAGTTGGTGTTATGGTAGGGGTGGGACTAAAACTTGGACTACTCGTTGGTGTGATAGTCGGAGTTAAAGTTGGAGTTAAAGTTGGAGTTAAAGTTGGAGTTAAAGTTGGAGTGGGTGTGGGAGTGGGAGTGAATTGTTGACATAAAACGTCAGTACACTTTATACCACTAACTGTGGCAACACTATTATCCCAATAAGTGATGGTTACAAATGGATTCCCTAATGGGTCACTAATATAAGTAAAACATCCATTAACCCCCCCAACATTTTCAAATAAATATGTATTAAGGAAGGCACCTGGTGAGGAAAAATCGTTATCAAAATCTATGACATTAAATCTAAATATTTTATTAGTAGAACATGCAGAAAAATAATAATATTCATCAATAGGATTAGCATCATTTTCACAGTCAACACAACTATTATATACACTATCAATTGGGTCGCCCAATAATACGGCGGAAATCAATACTTGGTCAGCTGGACCTGTCTCACCACCAAAACATTCAGATTTTATTTGAACAAATTGTGGAGTTACGGACCCACCCCCAAGTGGTGAACCCCACGTTAAAGTTGACGCACTAAAGACCCTTAACCCTTGACTTACCCCTGAACAATTGTCATCAGCAGTAAATTTATATATATTATTAAACGGATTAGTTGTTTGACAATCAGAACAATCTGTGTACCATGCGAGTACTATTTCATCAAATCCACTACTTGGTGTACCACTATACGGCGTTTGAACATCATTAACTCTTAAACAAGGTCCACCCCACTTAGACGCAAATGACTCTGACCTATCGTGTAAATCACCAACATATCGAACCCTAGTAGTTGAATCTGTAATAATATTACCAAAACAATCATCCACATCCGAAGTCCATCCATCATATAAACCATTAAAATAGTTTACCGCAGAAGTTGCGGTTTCAGGTATCAAACCATAATTACTCGTTCCAGGTGTTATATCATAAGTAATTATTGTTGACGAATTAAAATCATAGTTTAAAACCCCATTATTAGTAATGTGATTATAATCATTTGCTGTTGTTGGAAAAATATAATCATACCTATTAGTGTCGGTACCAATCACTTTTAACGTATTATTAAACGTATTTGCACTATAAAAATTAGTAATGTATCTAGGAGATTTAAATGTGCTACTTGAACCTTGAACATCAATATAGTTTTGAGCGAAAAATGTAGTGTTAATATTAAAAGTAAAACCTATATAAACGGGAACTAATGAGATTGATGTACTATTCCACGGCTCACCCGTAATCATTTGAGTATCAAAAGGGATTGGTGACGAACCTAAATTTGTAACTTTCCAAGTTCTTGACCTAAACGCCCATGTTGAGTTAGGAAAGTTCGTCAAAAAATTAACTGTATATGTTCGGTCGTTACCCGCAGGAACACTGGTATCTGGCCAAGCCATATAAACTGTCGAACCTGTAGTTGGTGAACCTACAGTTGCTATTTGTTCTAATTTAAAATATAAAGTCGCCATTAACTACAATTAATTTGTATATTTACACCAACGTTTACTGTTAGTGTTTTATCTGTGAATTCAGGGTCACATCCTGTGTTACTTACTGTCAAAATATTATTATTGTCTATAGTATAGTTTAAACCACTTTGATATAAATACTGTAACTTATCATTCAACGCATTAATCCACATGTTAAATGTTGGGTAATCTTGTACCCCACCACCTGTATAGAATATCTCTTGTACTAAAATTGTAGAGTCTAACCTTACATCAACATACCACGTACTGGTTAAACTATTCTGTATACAATCCGTAATGGTATATCCTGATTTACTTACACAACTATTAATACTATTATTTAGTATAGTTGACATAGACTCAATATTAACATCACATGTCAATGTTTCGTCAATACAATCATTATCAAATAACTGACCATAGTATATACATGGTATACATTCAATCGGAATAAGTTGACAACCTCTCTGTCTTCTCCAAACATGTTTTTGTCTTTGTAAAACATTGTTTACCATTTTCTGACCACCCATCCATATCGTAGAGGCTGGAATCATTTGTTCAACTAATTTTGTCCAATAATCACCAATACCTAAAGTAAAATCAATCATCTTTTGATAAGTGTATTGGTTTGAAGGTATATTTACCGCTGATTCCGATTGTAAATATTTCCAATATATCGACTGTAACGTTGGATAACTGTTGACTGCACCATCACTAATAGTCTGCCTGTTTCGTACATTTATTAATGTATTATAAAACGTTTGAGCGAACTCGAAAAATGTTTTTTCCTGTGGTAGTGGATTAATAACTGTCCAATCTTTACCTCCAGGGTACGGATAAGGCGATGTTAAACCTGATGCTGGGAATGGATATTCATAACGTCTAGACATTCTCCATATATCATAGGTTATACCTTGTGCCATGTTTAAATATAATTCAACATTTTTGGCGTTAAGTACTAATTTTTCGTCAAACACCTCATAATACGCATTATACGCACCGTCACGATTTCTCCTAATACCCGTTTCAGTATTATCCCATGATTTATTATTATCAATAGTTCTAGTTAACCCAAAACCAATATCCATATATGGAAACTTTCTAAATCTATCAAAATACTTTTGACCATACGTAAAAGTCTCTAAAGATGTTTGTATACTAGGGTTAGCTCCTGTAAATGTAGAGTTAGTTATATCAAGTTTTTCAATAGCTCTATGGTCAGGTGTCTCAATATACCAACCCGCACCTTTTTCAAAGAAGTATTCGTTATTTGTTACGGGTCTCTTTGGATACCCATACTCATTCATAGGGTAGTCCCCTCTTGTGGCATCTGTTTGACTAACATATTTTGATGTAGTAAAACCTGTATACGCGACACCCTGTATATTGTAAACTACATTCGGGTCTAAAGCGGGTACGTCATCTACTTTTGTACCACCTGACATTTTTAAGTATTCACCTTCAAACCTTTTTACATTTATTGGTCCGTCAGCAATGTATACAATTTCATTGAATTCAATTAAATCTTTAGGTGCACCTACCATCCTCATAATTGCCTCAATAGAATGTCTCGTTCCTTTTGATTTAAATAGGTAAGCCGAATTTAGTATCAAATTTCTATAAAATTGAAAATTTAACTGATTCGGTGTAGGGTCATTTTGAAAACCAGGATATATAGATTTATTTTTAGTTCCAAATATTGACGTTAAGAAATCTTCGTTAGTGATTGGCGATATATTAGTATTCCAACCTAAAGTTTGTGCTAAATTTTGTAATAATTCTGAAGGTATATCATTTTGAGGGGTATAATGAACTGAATTCATAAAAGACAATGCGTCTATGAATTTTTTAGACTCATCAAAACTCCTACCGTATAATTGTAAAACTTTTTCAACTTTTTTATCTCCTGTATCAAAGTCTTTAAAGGCACCTGTAGTTAAAAATCTAACTATTAAATCAGTTTTATATCTATCTATCACTTCACCAATTTCACTAACCTGTGTTAAGTAATTGTCAAAACTTATTGTCGATATATCTAAATTCCAAACCCCTAATTTAGGCCATGTAACCCTTTTTTTACGTTTTACAAACTGTCCATCATCGGTCTCTTCAACCATATCAAATATTGCAGTATATGGGGGATTACTAAATCTATTTAGTAAAAAATCTTCAATCTCATCAAAATCTTCTTTAAATGTAAATTCAGTATTGAATGATGTGGGTCTTAATATTAATGTATCTGTTGACGAGGTTAACCCACTAAATGGATTACCTTTTACACTTACAGTTACTGTACCCGCGGAAACGTTTTGAGACGCCATAAAATTAACAAATGGATATTCAGTTTCCATATCGCTAACATATAAAGCATATTTATTATAATTGGTGGTCATATCCCTTAATGGACTTATTGGGTATGGTCTAACCGATATGTTACGGGCAGCATTTACTGAATAATCGATATCAAACGGATTATCAAATCTAGTAACATCCATAGTGAACGTTGTAATTTGTTCAACACTATCAAATGTTATATTATTTGCAGTATTAGCCGTAGAATATGATGGTAACGAAACTTTATTTACTTGTATTGATGCTGGAAAAAAATTAATTATTTTAGTTATAGATGTGGATAGTCTTTTCTGTAATGACCCATAAAGGGCGTAATTAGTAACCTGACTTATATCATAATTTGGATAAACTCTATAATTTTTTATTGCAATCGCCTTAGACTCTTCAATACTACCAACATCGAGGTCGTTTAAAGATATGGGATTACTAAAAACACCCGTTTCAAATGTTCTATTAACTTTTTCAACAATATTTGTAGAAAATTCAAAATTACCCTGTGTTAATCCACCACCGGCAACCACCTGTAACCCAACTAAGTCAGGTGAAAATGATTGGTCAGCACTTGGAGGTGCTGGAGGATAAAAAAACTTCTTTTTATTGTTGTTTGTCGCCATTTTTAGTTGGTTATGTTATTGAAATTTTTACTGAAATCTATGTTGTCGTCCCTATCTTGTCTAACCTCATATAATAAATCGTTAAATTCATCTCTAATCTCATATAAGTTATATTGTTTGTATATATTAAGATTACTATCATACATAGTATAAATTCCATCTTCCATACTTTTTGTTTGATTACCGTAAAGTGCAATTGCTAACGTATCAATATCATGTTCAGCCAATTCAATATCCATACTGATTGGATTAAAGAATGTATTAGTCATAACAATATTTTGATTAGGTTGACCAATAAATGGTGTCGCATTTGCCTTATTAGAAGGTGCACTTGAAGGTGATACCGTACAAAATATTAAATCACTTCCCCCATCAACATATCTATATCTTATCGCCTTTTGAGAACTATTGCTCAAATTAGTCACAACTGGTTCACAATAAAATGCTGATGTAACAACTCTATAAAAATTAGGTATCTTAGTCCCGTCGCTATTTAAATATTCGATACGGTAACCAATTAGTCCTTGATTGATAAATCTATTTCGATACTCTTGCGGTACCCCGTTTAAATCGATGATTATACCCTTAACATTGGGTAATGATGATAATACACCACAATCTGTAATAGTGGTTCTTATTTCTACAGGTCTTATATATAATGTGTATATACCTATTTTATTAAATTCTTCAGCTGGAAGTTTTAAGTTATATAAACCACCTAATATTTCAACATCGGCATTACCTCCTGTCGTTGAACTGTGGAAATAAGGTGTTAAAACATCTTGGGCGTTCAGTTTTGTTAAAACAAAATTTGTCGTAACGTCTCTTGATGGAGTATAATTTAAAATTATCTCAACATCTTCTGGTGACATGTCAGCTGGTCTTACTGTTCCGTATGTTCCTAAAGCCATTTTTTTTACTCGTTATTATTGTTTATTCTAAAGTAACCATACCCATAAGATATCATGTCACCTAAGTTATCCACCTCTCCAAGTCTTTGTAGTGATTCAAACCCTGAAAGCTTACCCCTTTCAATAAATATTTCAGATTGTATTTCTGGCGAGTCAACTACGTTAATTAATACTTCTTGTTTAGTAATTGCGGACGCAACTAACTCATTACTTGTTAAACCCGAAGATTCGGCTATATATAATGTAGTACCATCTAAGTAATCGTAGTATTGAACATTATTAATTGTGTAGGAGGTGTAACCACTCGTTATTTGGTCCACTTTACCAAAAGGTTGACCCCCCTTAACCACTGTTGTGGTTACGTCAAATTGAGTATTTCCATATAATTTAAGTTCAGATAACCTTGAAGAACTAAATCCACTCAATATAAATGGTACCGTTGTAAAATTATTAGACGTTTGACTTTGTACCGTATTAGAACTATCACCTGTAAAAATATAATCGTAACTTATAGGTATTCCTGACCAACTACCTCCTTGAGGTGTGAATGTAACGTTACCATAAGGATTAGTTATTGTTACCCCTGTTGTTGGAATATAAACCGTTTTCTCAACTATTGTTTGTCCCCATGGATTATTTTGAGTCAATGTTATAACATAACTATTAGTTATATTAGGATAAGTATGTGATAAATACTGAGGTGCGTTTGACGTTAGTGGTTCACTAAATCCGTCTCCCCAATCGACAATATAATCAGACAACTTTAAAAACCCTTTAAACTCATCAGACGTGTTAAATAACCTTATCGTATTTTGATTAGATGGGTCACCTGATGTTATAAAATTTGATACCACATCTTGTTGTAATGCAAATCCATCAAATGGAGTATAAAAACCATAGTTTTCATATGTTTGTCTAAAAACGATTGGTACTGTTAATCCTGTTAATAAACTACTACCATCTGTACCCCCACTTAATATTTGAGTCATACCAGTATAAACACCAAAAGTGTTTCCACTAAAGTATTCAGTAATAACGTCACCTTTTATTGATTCGGGCGAAATCTTTATGTAATATTTTTCTTCCATTATTGCGGATTAACATATTCGTACCATTTTATCCCGTTAGTTAGTTGACCAACGCGGTTACCTAAACCATATCCTTCAAACACCTGATATTCATAATTATTAACATCCAAATCAACCTTATAATAAAAGTATTCAGATTTATTAAATTTAAACTTTTCACTTATTTCTGATTGTGGTCGATTAGTCATTCTAACAAATTGACCTAACTTTGCATTAAAGAATTTTGCCGACATATAAAACGTATTTACATCAATATATTCTCTACCTTTTAACCAATACATAAAGTAACCTTCTTTGTCACCAATATAATCCAAATTAAATGTCGGCCTTCTAACCTCGACCGGTTTAGGGACACTCGGAGTACCAATATCAACTTGTTGTTTTACCCCTTGTTGGGTAGGTATTATTATTGTAAAATAAAGTCTCTGATTCTCAGATTGATTAGAGTCATAAAAATCTAATTTAAAAAAACTTCTTCTAAATGAGTTGGCGTAATAATATAATTCTTTATTATTAAAACTTATACCACTATATGTTTGATAAACCGATGGGTCAACGTAATTATAACTTGATACCCATAAATTACTATTTGCGGGTGTAGTATTAATCACATCTATATTCCTGTTAAAAAATGAAAATTCGTAAGTAGTACTATTATTAGGTTCACCATTATTTGTTAACCATTTTTTATGAGCGTATCTAGTGGTTTCAAAATCCTCAATAGGGTTGATTACTTCTTCAACAACATCGTTTTCATATTGTTTAATTAAATCTTCCCTTCCAAAATTATCGAAGGTAATTTCAAAAGGTAAATTAATATATGTGTCGTTATCATTAACGGTTAATCTAAATTTATTCACAATTATCGATTAAAGGGGAAAAGTTTATGTCATTAAAAATATTATTATTTCTCATCAATGGTGTTTGTAAAAACAATATTTCAGTAAATGGATAGTGTTCACCGTTTAAAAAAGGGTTGTTGACTCCATTTCCATCAGTATCTATAAACCCATAAGAATATATGTCTCTCCATCTCCATTGACCCTCATAATTAGAAAAAAAGGAATAATCAGGGACACCACTTACATCATTTTTATCTCCAACCTCAATATAGTCTGAGTACACTCTTAAACTTATTGAATGATGTGGATTATAAGTATACCCATCAGGTAAATTAACTGGACCTGATGTTGTAATTACACTAGGATTAAATGAATATTTATGTGACATTTGAGACAAGACCTCTTCTCTTTGTTGGAATTCATTCCACTCACATAAGTCACCTTTTAATTCGCTACCTATAGGTAAATCTTTATTAAAATAAAATCTGATAGGATTTCCGTTATCCCCATTTTTAGTATAAAAATCAACATCAATATTATCTTTATTATTTATGTTTTGTTTTGACCACCAATTATCAACTATATTTTCTCTAAAGTTAAATCCCCATCCGACTTCTAACCCTTTAGTTGGCGAACCATTTGTTGGTGGAGAATTAAAATAACCCATATACCCTTTATTAATAATAGTAACAAATAATTCAGTAATTGGTCTGTCTAAATTATCCATTAATGAAATTATATCAATATCCTTATCAAAGGAATAAGCAAAGGACCCTCTACCATCTTTAACTGATATTCGAGTTACCTGATTAGGGGTTAAGGCGGAATACTCTAATTTCTTTTTAACTGGAAAATTATTCTGTTCAAACCCCATTCTTGTTAAATCGACATTTGACACATCTGTCAGTGTTTTATGTTTTCTAACGTAATACTTGGACATAGTCTCTCCAGAATTCTGAGGGTTTATAACTCTTTTTAAGTTACCCATATACCCATCACTAATCTCAACACCTGTAAACCCATAATTATATACGTTAATTATTTTATCTTCATTACCGTATGATTGGTCACCTAAACTATAAACTTCAAGAAGATTTTTACCATTTACAGGAGTTTGTAAATATATGTAGTCACCTTCATTTATATTATGTTTATAACCACAATAAAAACTTATCATATTCTTACCATTAACTACTCTATTTTTAATTGAATAAGGTATTCCGTCTGAAACATTAAAAGTTAAAGTGACATTAGTCTCATCATCCGTATAAGACATTATCTGATTATCATCGTTGGCATAAGGGTAAGTTATGTATGCCGACCAATTATATGTGGAAGCACTTTTACTACGGTAAGGAATGTGGTTAGGAATTCCCGATGTACGAAAAAAATTAAATTCATCATATGGTGGGTACCCCGTCCAAACCGCGGAATTCACATTACCTCCAGCATCGATAACAGTTTGAGTCGGATTTATTAAATAAAGTTCGTCTTCAAATGGAGAGTAATTACTACATCGTCCAGAAACTGTATTATCAAACAAATTAACTATTTTTCCCGCAATTCTAAATTTTGTAGATATTTGTCGTTCATGGTCAAATCTTTCTTCTAAATTTAATAATACTGTCCTGTCCCCTTCAATTATACTTTTTTTAGTATTTTCTAAGGGAACTTGAATAAATAAATCAGTGTCAGGTGCACCCGCATAACGGTCCGACCCTCTAACTATCCTTATATCTTGATTATTTTTTTGATTACCCATTATGACTCGTTAAATATATATTTAGTTATAAATTTATTCATAGCACTTTTACCTCTTTTAAGTCCAAAATAAAAATGAAATGGTGACCCAACTCTAAATGAACCACCCCCACCAATATTATCAGCAGGATTAGTATTAGGTGGGTCAGGATAACCAGGAATATTTGTTATGTATCCTGTACCTTGAGAATTATTATCAGGTTTAGCGTACCAATTAGCCCCATCAAATGTTTCATCTTGATAGGTACCACTTTTGATGTCATTAGAACCCGTAACCCATGAATTTTCCTCATCACCGAATAAAGTGGAACCATTTATTTTCCATCTATAGAACGGTACAACTTGAGTTCCCGGATAGTTAAATTGATTAGTTATTAAAGGACTTTCAGAAAATGTAATTTCTCCTGGTCCAATAGTTCTTCTGTCATCAGTATCACCTGTAAACCAAACACCTATTTTACCATCGTCAACTGTTACCGAATCAAGATAATTACCTGCAATATATGGAAGTACTCCAAATTCACTATTAATTGAAATTAATTGAGCATAATCACCGTCTACTCGTGAATCAAAGAATTGATTTAATATTCCACCCTCTCTTGAAAATAACCCCTGTATTGAGGAGTCTCCTGTATTGAGAAATTGTTCAAAAAAGCTGGATTCAATTAGTCTAGATATAACAAATAGATTTAACAATCCTGAAATATCCTGAAAGGAGGTAGATTCTACTTTATCGATAATATACCCTTGAAATTCTGGACTTAACATAAGTTCTTTTAAGAAGTCTGTTTTAGGTCCCAAATCCATAATCGTAGTAGGTTGCCAAATATTACTATCGTTAGAACCTATATAAGATAGACCGCTGTTAGTTTTTAAACCGATGAAATCTCCGTTATAATACGGAGCAGACCTATAATAAAAAGAATTAGAATCAGTATTAAAATATATTGGTCCTCTTAATTCTCTATCACTAAAAAATAATCCAAACCCTGTTTGATTCGGGTCTCCACAGTATTTATACCTGTCGACCTCATTATTACTATCAAAAAACGTTCTCTTTTGAAAAGATGGCATATATAGGGTACCGTTAACCCAATTATTTTGAAAACTATGTCCTACAACTCCTCGACAAACCGCAAACATAAATTTAATGCGAGTTCTCCATTCAAATAATAGACCATAATCTGTTGTAAATAAACTGATAATTAACGGACTTTTTACAAAAACATAACAACCACCGACAACTCTACCCGCCCTGTTACTATCACAAGGGTCCGCTACCGCAAAATTAGCACCACTACCTTCATAACATTTTAAAGATACTAAACCTTCACAGGTAAAACTACCTAAAACTGATTCAACAACACTACTACCCGTGTCTCCAGTTAAATCATTTAACCCCCCTGACGCATCTCCAGAACTATTACCTTGTGTTGTATTTTCTTGTAATGTAGAGTCTCCATTCTCATCTAAAAGGAAAAAAGAAAAATTATTATTTAGGTGTAAAGCAAAGTCTTGTAAATGGTCAATACTAGTTTGTATACCTAATTCTCTATTAGTTGATGTTGGTAATCTATCTGACCTGAATATTAATTTATTTGAATCAGTCATACCAATAGTTGGTGGCGACGCCATTGTTCCCCAATAAGATGGTGAAATAGTATATAAATCATCATTTGAATTATTACTTTTTATGACATCTCCCGATGGCTGTCTTGAATATTGGTATGATGAACCAGCTATCCATCCTTGTCCAATACCCGGTGTTATATCCATATAACTATTAACGTCCGCTCCACGACCATTAGTCGTACCATATTCATTTTGATTAAGAGTGGTAAATTCGGGACCCATAGAGTTATAGTATGCAAACGCAGGACTATCAAATGAAGTAAATAGATTACTATCTGGTGTGAATAAAAATGATTCATGGAACAATGTTGTATCACTATTATTAGGAGAATCATTCCACGTACCAGTATTATTATTTACCGTAATAGGATTAAAGTGTCTTTTAGGAGTATCATTATTAGTTGTTGGTTGTATAGGAATATTAAGACAATATTCACCTGAGAATTGTAATGCGGCCTGACCATATGATTTACCAAAAAGTGGAGACATATCATAAAGTATATTTTGTTTAGGAGAATATGGGTCAACTCCTCTGTTTAAGAAAACAATAACTCCATCGTCACTAAAATTGTTATAAGGTTTCTCACTTATAGTAACCGGATTTTGTGGCCAAATACCATTACAATAGTACCTACATATTTTATCGAAAATATATCTCCATAAAACTGAATTATTCTTTTCCGCAGTACTAGCATTATTTATCAGATAATCATAAGCATCACTCATTTTCATAGTTCCCATAACCTGAAAATACTCAACACCTGACTTAAATTTATATGACTTTCCAGCTTCTGTATTAACCAAACTTAAATTAACATTCTGAATAGCCCCATTTGGTTTTTCATATGAAATAGTTTTTGTAATATAAGCTGAGTTGTTAAAGACCATTGTTCCAGTAATTGACGTGTCTCCAAATTGATTTGCAGTTGTTCCACTAATATTAGGGTCAGGTACTAAAAGACTATCAGTAAATGAACATATTTGACCTTGTGGAGGTGCACTTTGTTCATCTAAAAATGCTATTAATGGTAAATCCTCAAATTGATTATTACTTGAATTTACAGTTATAGGACCATATTGGTTGTTAATAATTGTTGTTCGTATTTTAGTTGGTCTACTTGATGAAAAATACCTAAATCTTTGATTGACCGCATTCATCGCTTGAGGCCATGATACATCAAATGGTGCCCTTACATCATCATCTCCTCGTTTTTCAACCGAAAAAGGAGATTTAAACCAAGATGGTTTAGGGACATCATTACCGTTACCAAACCCGTCATCAAAATCTGTAGGTGAAACTCCTGGCCCTTGCCATCCCGCAAAAATTGTCCTGTTAAAATTAGCAATAAAGGTTCTATTATCCTCATTACTAGCACATTTACCATCACAATCACTACCTTCACTACAATTTACAGGGTCATAAGTAAGTAATTGATTTGAATCAATCAATGCTGAGTTATTTTGAACCGCAGTTTCTTCCCAATCCTCTAAAAGTTCTTCACCTTCAGGAACTATATCTGCGGTGGGTTCACATGAACATGCCTCACAGTCAGGATAAGTCATCATAGGTAAGGTCAACTCTTTAAATGGATTTTCTTTAGGAATTCCTGGTATAGTTTCTCTATTACAATTAGCATTAACAAAAGGTATTGCGTCAATAATCTTACATAGAGTATATATAATACCATTAACAAGTCTCCTTATGAATTCAATAATGAAATAAAGTATAGGATAAATAAGAGCTAATACGTGCATTATTGGTAATAAAACTACTAACACAGGTGTCATAAGATTTATTAAAACCCCAAAAACAAAATTAAGAAAATCAAAGTTTCTTTGTCCGTCATTAGTCGGGAACCTGTTATTTTCGCTCATACAGGCCCTATCTGTTATTTCTTTTATACCATAGTGAGACGCTCTATTCCATCCAAATTTAAATCTATCAATATGTGCCGCGGTAGTATAAACTTTATTATATCCAAATATATAAAACGAATCTTCACATTTAATTGCCGCATCCTTATCGTAGTAATCATTCCAATCTAGTGAAAAAGAATATGATTTATTAAAATTTAAATTACCTAAATTAGTTCCCGTATTTGGTGTACTATCCCAATGCTCTTTAATATTAGGTATTAAGTAATTGGCTCTCATAATTTGAGATTGAAGCCCCGCCTCATTTTGCCATTTAACCTTAAATCTATATTTACCTTCTGTAGGTACACCAATAGTAGGGTCTGGAGAAGTCACTCTTTCTCCAAATTCATTAGTTGTTATATAATTTAGATTCATAGGTATATCAATTAACCATGCACCATCATTATCGATTACATTACCCCCATCTTCTAATCTATACTGTTCAAGAACAGGGTCACCATTTTCATCTTCATTTATGGTTTGTCTAATGGCTAAAATTTGACCAGGACTCGCAACTGTATCACATAAATTTCCCGTATCTTTTTTGGGTCGACAGTTTGACTTTATATAGTCACTCTCATTAGATGAAAAAATAGACCCCATAAAAGTGGAGTGAGGAGTTATTTCTATTCCTTGGTCACTCAAGTCAAAATCCGCTCTTGTAATTCCAACGTCACACATGTCATCTTGACCCCAAAATGATGACACATCAATATCTTTAACTTCATTAAGTATTTGTGGTAATGAATCAATATTCTCAGAATCTTTAAATAGTTGTCCGTTGAATTGAGAGGGTACTCCTCTACCCATTCTTATTAAATCAGATGGTCTTAAAGAAAATTCACCCATATTGGATAAATCTAAATCCATAACTAATTTTTGGTTACCTAATGGTACACCAACAATCATAAAATCACCCGATTGATTAGTCCTTACAGAATACTTATAATACTTTTCATACACTTGTAGCACTTCTTTACGTGTTAAAACATCGTCTACAGTAGGAAATGTACCTGTCGCGTTGTGACCGTAATATTCATC
>Ga0098046_1000180_pt1 | contig 23415 bp, 27 predicted proteins | sample 11BtaG_FD_77067 | JGI IMG/M metagenome (GOLD analysis project Ga0098046, IMG submission 77067) | Marine viral communities from the Subarctic Pacific Ocean - 11B_ETSP_OMZ_AT15265_CsCl metaG | ecosystem: Environmental > Aquatic > Marine > Oceanic | place: Pacific Ocean | collected 2015-01-16
GAAGAACTCTACTAACACCAACCTACTAATCCTTGATGAAATCTTTGATTCTTCTTTAGATGGCTCTGGTACAGATGACTTCCTCAAAATCCTAGATACGTTCTCAGACCAGAACGTGTTCGTTATTTCCCACAAACAAGATATGCTATTTGACAAGTTCAGAAGTATAGTTCAGTTCAAGAAAGAGAAAAATTTCTCACATTTAGTTACATAAATGTCTTGACATTTGTTCTAAGAACAGGTATACTGTATAGGTAATGATGAGAAACCAACCTAAACAGTCTGAAAAAAAGTCAAAAAAGTTTTAAAAACATCTTGACTTTGTTGTGAAAACAATGTATACTGTATAGGTAAGATTGAAAAACAAACCTCTAGGAGAGATATATAATGGCACATGAACTTGAAATGATTGACGGAAAAGCGCAAATGGCGTATGTTGGGGAACTTCCTTGGCATGGACTAGGTACTTTGGTAGAACGAGAGTTGACACCAGACCAGTTCCAAAAGGTTGCTGGACTTGATTGGACAGTAGAGAAACAACCACTTGTTACTGCAACAGGTGTTCCTATTAAAAACAAAGAGGCGCTTGTTCGTACCTCTGACAACTCTGTATTAGATGTTGTTGGTACTGGTTGGAATCCAGTACAGAACTCAGAAGCGTTTGAGTTTTTCCACGAGTACTGCATGTCTGGTGACATGGAGATGCACACTGCTGGTTCATTGAAAGATGGACAGATGGTGTGGGCTCTTGCAAAAACAAAAGAGTCTTTTGAATTGTTCAAAGGTGATGTTACTGACAACTACTTCTTGTTCACTAACCCACACCAGTTTGGTAAGGCGATTAATATTCGTATGACACCAATTCGTGTGGTATGTAATAATACTCTAACACTGTCTCTATCACAGAATGCAGATAGAATGGTTACGGTAAATCACCGTAAGGCATTTGACCCTGCTGAAGTAAAAGAACAGATGGGTATTGCTCGTGAGAAGATGGAACAGTACAAATCAATGGCTGCGTTTCTTGGTTCTAAAAAGGCAACTGGAGAAAACGTAATCCAATACTTCAACGAAGTGTTTGGTGCGCCTGCGAAAGAGAAAGTAGAAGGTGTTCTGCCCTTTACTTCTCGTAACTCAAAACTTGCTTTTGAGAATTTGAATGTACAACCAGGCGCTGAGTTTGCTCAGGGTACATGGTGGACTGCATTCAACTCTGTCACCAACATGACAGACCACTTACAGGGACGTTCTAACGATGGTAGATTACAATCTGCTTGGTACGGACGTAACCGTAAAGTGAAACTCAACGCTTTAGATAAAGCACTTGAGTATGCCGATGCGGCATAAAAAAGATTGGTGGGGGGTTGAAAAATCCCCTGCCAATTCTTATATATAGTAGTGATATGCCGATAATCGGGTATCACAATTTATCTTGCTTAATTAAAGGAGAAAAAAATGGTAAATTACGCAGCACTCGATCCAACTAGGATCAATACTTATTCTATCGGTTTCGATAGAATGTTCGATAGTCTAACCTCAGCGTCAGGCTTTACACAACAAACTAACTATCCCCCATACAACATTATCAAGAAGTCTGATACTGAATTTCTTATTGAAGTTGCAGTTGCAGGCTTTTCTAAAAAAGATGTTGAAGTTCGTATGTCTGAAAATAGATTGAACATTAGTTCGATTGATTTGAGAACATCCGAAATGGATATGGATGATACAGAATATCTACATAAAGGAATTTCTGCTCGTTCATTTAAACGTGCATTCACGTTGTCAGATGATGTTGTTGTAAAAGAAGCGAACATGGAAAATGGCATCTTGTCTATTTCAATGGAAAGAGTTATCCCAGAGGATAAGAAACCTCGTACTATTGAAATTAAATAATGTTATAAAAGTGCTGGGCGCCTCTTGACAGAGGTGCCCTTTTATGTTATAGTTAGTAATAACTAAAATTATAGGATGTGAATGTGAAAGAAATCGACTACAAGTATTCAGAAGACCGTCTTCTGAACGAACTCAAAGAGTACATAGACAAAACCTATGACGCTCACTATTCCCACAACAAGTTTCAAGCCACCGAATTCATTATGGATTCTGGTCATGGCGAAGGTTTTTGTATCGGCAATATACTCAAGTATAGTCAACGGTACGGAAAAAAAGATGGCAAGAACAGAAATGACTTGCTAAAGGTGATCCATTATGGTATAATGGCTCTACATAATCACGATACAATGGAGAAATAAATTATGATGCAATTAAGCGGCGACACGAGAGATGTTCTAAAGAACTTCTCAACCATTAACCAAAACCTTCTGGTGAAGTCTGGTAATACTATTAATACAATGTCAGCAATGAAGAACATTGTTGCAAAGGCAACTATTCCAGATACATTCAATGATGAGTTTGCAATCTATGACTTGAACGAATTCTTGTCTGCACTTTCATTATTCAAGAGTCCAACATTGGACTTTGCAGATAAGTCTGTAAAATTGAATGAAGAGGGTGGTGGCAGTTCTTTGAATTACTTCTTTAGTGACCCTTCTGTGGTGACTACACCAAAGACTGAGATTACAATGCCTTCTGTGGATGTAGAGTTTACTTTTACACAAGATACATTTAATCAAATTCAAAAGGCATCTGCCGTACTTGGTGTTCCAGATGTAGTACTAAAAGGTACTGCTGGTGGTGATATCAATCTAACTGTAACTGATCGTAAGAATGAAACTTCAAACGATTTTGCAATCAAGGTTGGTGAGAATTCACCTAGTGATTTCACATACTATTTCAAAGTTGAAAACCTAAAACTTCTTTCTGGTGATTATAAGGTTGAAGTATCTTCAAAAGGTATCTCGCATTTTAATAATGTTGCGAAACCAATTGAATACTTTATTGCTCTCGAAGCATCCTAAACCAGAGGAAATATATAATGAATGATGTGATGTTATGGGTGGAGAAATACCGCCCTAGTACAATCAGTGAGTGTGTTCTTACTGATGATTTGAAGAAGACTTTCCAACAGTTTGTAGATGATGGACACATTCCTAATCTACTATTGTCTGGTGGAGCTGGTGTCGGTAAGACAACTGTTGCAAAAGCAATGCTTGACGAAATCGGTGCTACATATATGTTAATCAACGGTTCGGAAGAATCGGGTATTGATGTACTGCGAAACAAGATTAAGAACTTTGCAAGTACTGTCTCTATGGATGGTAATCGCAAGTTTGTAATTCTTGATGAGGCAGACTATCTCAATCCACAATCTACACAACCAGCGTTGCGTGGATTTATTGAGGAGTTTCACAAGAACTGTGGATTCATTCTTACCTGTAACTTTAAGAACAGGATTATCGAACCTTTGCATAGTAGATGTTCGGGTGTTGTATTCAACATTCCAAACTCTAGTAAACCAAAACTTGCTGGTGAATTTTACAAACGTGTACAGGATATCCTTGCACAAGAGAATGTTCAATACCAGCCTAAAGTTGTACAAGAACTGGTAATGAAACACTTCCCAGATTGGCGTAGAGTTTTGAATGAACTGCAAAGGTATTCTGCTTCTGGAATGATTGACACTGGAATACTTGTCAATATCTCAGAATCAAATATGAAGGAGTTGACTACACATCTCAAGGCAAAAGACTTCAAGTCTATTCGTTCTTGGGTTGCAAACAATCTAGACAACGACCCTTCACAACTGTATCGTAAAATTTATGATACATTGTACGATAGTGTTCAACCACAAACAATACCACACATGGTTATGGCGGTTGCTGACTATCAATACAAATCAGCATTTGTTGCAGATCAAGAGATAAACATGCAAGCGTTTATGCTTGAGATTATGTCACAGGTGCAGTTCAAATGAGTTATGAATTAAAGCACTATCTTAACTCAATTAATCACACTAAGGAAAATCTGATGAATTCAGATGACCCTATGTGGGAGAAGAAGTATCCATCATATGTTGTAAACAGGTGTTTGGGTGCATTCAATGACACCATCATGTTCGTTAATGAGCTTAACATGCGTCACCACCTTGACGCAAAGCTTCAATATGATTTTTTACTAAATACTATTAGGTCTAAGAAACGATTTGCGCCTTGGGTAAAGGCAGAAAAGTTAGAAGATTTAGAGTATGTAAAAGAGTATTATGGCTATAGTAATGAAAAGGCAAAGGTTGCTCTTTCGGTACTTAATAATGAACAGATAAAGACTATCAAAGATAGTTTGAATAAAGGTGGAAGAAATGGAAGAAATTGAATGGCAACCAGATAGGATGCTAGAAGTAAAACTAAAAGAACCTGATGACTTCTTAAAGGTTCGTGAGACACTATCAAGAATAGGAGTCGCATCTCGTAAAGAGAGAAAACTATACCAATCATGTCATATCCTACATAAACAAGGTAGGTATTACATTGTGCATTTTAAGGAACTGTTTGCCCTTGATGGTAAGGATACAAACATAACTGAGAATGATATATCTCGTAGGAACTCAATATCAGTTCTTTTGAGTGATTGGGGGTTAGTTGAAATAATCGGTGATACTGAACCGAAAGCTCCTTTATCCCAAATCAAAGTAATTTCCTTTAAGGAAAAGAACGAGTGGGATTTGGAAACTAAATACAATATCGGTAAAAAACGAGAACTATAAAATGAAAGGCGAGAAAATGAATAATGATATTCTGAATGCTGTAAAGCAACATGCACAGGCTCAGATTGCAATGCATCAAGTAAACATCATGGTTTACATGAAAAATCCTGCTGGTATCGGGGAACACTCAGATATCTCTCAAGCGGTAGAACACGAACTTATGGAAATGGCAAAATGGCAAGACGTTATCGACATGGTTGATAAGTATTTCCCAGAATCGCCTGAGGATCAAATGCCGCTTTTCTCTTGACATTCTACCTTAAATCTTGTATAATGAATCTAATTGATAAGGAAAAATGTTTTGAATTTCTATACACATGTTGCTCAATGGGGCAACCAACTACTTGTTCGTGCCGTAAAGAATGGTGTTCGTTCTAACTTTAAAGTAAAGTACGAACCCACTCTTTTCGTGCCTGTTCAGAAAGAAACTGGTTGGAAAACATTGGATGACAAAAACGTCAATCCAATGAAGTTTCTTTCTATTAAGGAAGCGAAAGCGTTTATCGAACAGTATCAGTCTCAACCTCATCTTGTGTATGGGATGAATCAGTTTCCATACTCATACCTATCTGAAACGTATCCAAAACAAATTGAGTTTGATTCCAAACAACTCAAGATTGTTACTATTGATATTGAGGTAGAATGTGAGAATGGTTTCCCTAATGCAGACCAAGCAGCAGAACCAATGCTGTCTATCACTATCAAAGATCATAACAAGGGTACGTTTATTGTTTGGGGTATGCAACCCTATGAAACAAGTCGGGATGATGTAGAATACATTCACTGTCCTACAGAACGTGAACTTCTTGCTCGGTTTCTAAACTGGTGGGAATCTGACCACCCAGATATCATTACTGGTTGGAATACTGAATTCTTTGATTTGCCTTACATCTGTAACCGTATTAACTCCCAGATGGGTGAAGACGCAATGAAACGTCTATCGCCTTGGGGTGTTGTTAGTTCTCGCATGGTGAATAGTGGATTTGGACGCAAGGATCAAATCTATGAAATCTTGGGCGTTAACAATCTTGACTACTTACAACTGTATAAGAAGTTTACATACTCAAACCAAGAATCATATCGTCTTGACCATATCGCTCATGTAGAACTTGGACAACGTAAAGATGAGAATCCATACGAAACATTTCGTGATTGGTATACTAAAGATTATCAGTCATTCATTGACTACAACATCATGGACGTTGAACTAGTCGATAGACTAGATGACAAGATGAAACTGATTGACCTGCTTCTTACTATGACGTATGAGGCGAAAGTCAATATGTCTGATGCATTCACATCCGTGAAGTATTGGGACGTACTAATTTACAATCACTTACTCAAACGTAAAATCGTTATCCCCCAGAAACGTAGTAACGAGTCTAAGGGCGAGAAGTACATTGGTGCATATGTAAAAGATCCACAAGTGGGAGAACACAAATGGGTTCTGTCTTTTGACTTGAACTCTCTGTATCCACACTTGATTATGCAATACAACATTTCCCCAGAAACACTTCTTCCCAAAACTATGGGATTTGATTCTGACAAATCTGTTGATGAGTTGTTGCAAAAACAACATGACTTATCTCCACTGAAACCAGCATCTGTCACTTGTACACCAAACGGTGCTTTGTTCAGAACCAAACAACAGGGATTCTTGCCTGAGATGATGCAAGAGATGTACAATGATCGTACTATCTACAAGAAAAAGATGTTGACTGCAAAACAACAATATGAAGATACAAAAGATCCAAAGTATCTCAACGATGTATCTCGTTATCAAAACATCCAGATGGCACGAAAGATTTCCTTGAACTCTGCTTATGGTGCGATTGGTAATGAATGGTTCAGATACTATGACTTGCGTATTGCAGAAGGTATTACTACTTCTGGACAATTATCTATTCGGTGGATTGAACAAGCACTGAATGGTTACTTAAATAAACTATTAAAGAGTGAAGGAGTTGATTATGTTATTGCATCGGATACGGATTCAGTATACATTAGGTTTGACGAGCTTATTAATAAAGTGCTACCGAAGAGAACAGATGAGTCGGAGAGTGCGTATCGTGGGAGGGCGGTGGATTTCCTTGATAGAATTGCTCAAGAGAAAATCGAACCTTTTATTGATAAGAGTTATCAAGATCTTGCTACTTATGTAAATGCATTCGACCAGAAGATGCAAATGAAACGTGAGGTTATCGCTGACAAAGGCATCTGGACTGCGAAGAAAAGATACATTCTAAATGCATGGGATGTTGAGGGTGTACGTTATCACGAACCCTCTCTGAAGATTATGGGTATTGAGGCAGTCAAGTCTTCTACTCCTGCCCCATGTCGTGACAAGATTAAGGAATGTCTAAAGATTATCATGTCTGGAAATGAGAAAGATGTGAATAACTTTATCCAAGACTTTCGTAAAGAGTTTATGCAGTTGCCTCCAGAAGAGATTGCGTTTCCTCGTTCTGTTAATGGACTTGCAAAGTGGAGTAGTAGTTCAAGTATATTCTTGAAAGGTGTTCCTATGCATTGCCGTGGTGCGTTATTATACAACCACTTCTGCAAACAGAAAAAACTTACAAACAAGTATCCTCTTATTCAAGAGGGTGAGAAGATTAAGTTTATTCACATGCGTACACCAAACACAATGTCATCTAACGTGATTTCTTTTATAACTAAATTACCAAAAGAACTTGACATTCATCGCTATATCGACTATGATCTACAGTATGAGAAAGCGTTTGTAGAACCATTGACATTTATTATGAACCAGATTGGATGGAACATTGACCGTTCATATGGGACACAAACAACACTTGAGGACTTTTTTGGATGATACTAGAACGAGATGATGCAATATTTGCCGCAACAAAGTTGATGACTTATTTCAAAGACTTTGGGCGCATTGATGATTATTTTCGTGCTCGTAAGATTGAACGTGTAAAGAATATTCCTACTGCACTGCCAGGATTTGGATTGGAAGATGATATGTTCCAAGACTACAGTATGCATCCAGAGGATATGAACTTTGCTATTGTACAAGTCCCATCTAAAACTTTCGACACTATGTTAGAAAAGGTTGCATCGTTCTCGCCTGATAATGCGCCTGGCAAAGAGATGAAACTAGTTGTTAAGGAAACAACTACAAATACTGTGGTTGGGTTTATTAAACTAGGTTCTCCACTAATCAACTCTAAACCTCGTAACGATTACTTGGGTGGTGTTCCAGATTTACCTATCTTCAACAAACGTGCTATCATGGGTTTTAATATTGTGCCTGTACAACCATTTGGATATAATTATCTTGGTGGTAAACTGATGGCTGCAATCTGCAACTCTCATGCAGTTCGTAGAATGTTAAATGAAAAGTATGATACAGAGTTTTGTTTGTTTGAGACAACATCACTCTACGGTAATATCAAAGGTTCTTCTATGTATGATGGTATGCGTCCATTCTTACGTTACAAGGGCGACACCCAATCTAAGTTTCTATTGACACTTGGAGAAGAAATCTACTTTGAGATGCGTGATTGGTTTACAGAAAAGAATGATGGCGAAGACTTGATACATAAAGGTGCATCATCTCGTAAACTGAAAATGCAAACTAAGATGGTTGGTGTTATCAAAGCAAGTCTAAAGGAACACGATACAAAAGCATATGAGTTGTTCTCTAAAGAGATTGCAAAGGCTGGTGATGTTACCACACAGAAAAGATTCTACATGGGTGAGTATGGATACTCTAATGCAAAAGATGTTTTATTAGGTAGAACAGATGTCTTGACAAAAGCAGAAAACTATGATAGATTTGAACTTGAAGGTGTGATTGCATGGTGGAAGAAGCTTGCTACCAAGCGCTATAATAAGATGATTGCAGAGAATAAGGTTCGTACAGAACTAGAAGTCTGGAATCAAGATACTATGGATAAGATTGATATTATACGATGATTGGATTTACTTGCGGCGCTTTTGACTTACTACATGCTGGACATGTTGTTATGCTTAAGGAAGCTAGAAATAACTGTGATAAGTTAGTTGTAGGATTACAGACTGACCCTTCTATTGACAGACAAGACAAGAATAAACCAGCACAATCAGTATATGAAAGATACGTTCAATTGTCGGGCGTAAAGTATGTGGATGAGATTATTCCATATGATACAGAACAAAGTCTAGTAGACTTGCTACAATCACAAGAGATTGATATTAGATTTATTGGAGAAGATTATAGAGACAGGGAATTTACTGGTAGCGACCTGCCCATAGAAGTATTTTATACTAGTAGACAACATTCTTTTTCTTCAACTAATTTAAGAAAAGTTATAAAAAGTACTTGACATATGCCTTATATTAGGGTATATTATAATAGTAAATGCCGAGGTGGTGTTTACATTAAACCGAACCTAGTGTTGTTCATGTGACTTGTACGTTCATGGAAACTAGTGTTCTAACAAAAGGAGTGACATTATGTCATCAAATATCGTAGAGCAAAATATTGCAACCCCCCCTGCCTCATATGAGGCGTATCTCTATCAGTACACAAACTTGTCTGATGGAAAATCGTATGTAGGAATTCACAAAGGTTCTGTGGATGACCCCTACAACCACTCTTCAACAAACGAAGAGTTTCAAAAAGTATTCGCTAACTCAAAATCAAAACTGAAATTTGAAGTTACTTCATATGGAGATTATATGGAGATGCAGAATGCTGAACATCGCATTCTCAAAAAAGCAAATGCTCGTAAAAACCCAATGTTCTATAACTTGTCGAATGGATTTCCACAATTCGCAGAACCAGATATCGAAAACTGTGTGTTTATTAACCAGCAGATTGATGATGGTGTCTTTCCTGTAACAGTCGAAGATATTCAAATTCATGCAGAGATGTCGGCACTACAGGTTCGCTTCCAACATGACCCAGAACTGCAACGCACTATCAAACAGAAAATTGATGATGCACGAGGCAACACTGATGCTTGTAACCCTGTTCTTGTATGGGAAGGACGTGGCGCAAATGGAGAAGATTTGCGTGGTGATGGAAACCATACAGTCTTGGGTGCTGCACAGTCAAAACACGCTGTAGATATTCCAGTGATGCGTATTCCATATGCTGTCCATTCTGAACTTACAGATGAGGAGTTGCGTTTCATTGGTAACTTGCGTAACAAAAAAGCAGATATTATCAAAAAAGAAATCTCAGAATCAGATGGTATCAAATACGTTCTTGATATGTCAGCGAAAAAAGTTCCTTTCAATGCACAGTCAAATGTTACTGCACTAAAAGAGTTTGGGTTTACAAAAGCACAGATAAAAACTATCTTGAACAAAGCAAACCAAATTCTTGAACAGGAGGCAGAACATCGCACTGCTGGACGATTGTTTATCAACTACAAAGCAAAACCACATTCAACTATCTTGGATGCGAAAGTTGCTTCGTATAACCGCCCAGATATTGGACAGTCTTCAATGTACTTTTCATCTGGTGCTTTGCGTTTGGAACGTGTTCTTGAAACTATGTATGCTACTGAAACTACAAAATGTGTAGTTGTTATTCACCACCCAACAGTGGCGCAATCAAAATTGTGGAAAACACAAATCCAACCTCTTTGGTTGAACATCTGTAACAACTTCAACCTTGACGTTGAATTCGTTGAGATGGATATGTGGATGGATGATATTTCAGTAAAGGATGCCGCATGAATCTCTTTGAGATAGGGCAAGAACAAAAACTTCAAAAGACTGTTAGGGTACTCTGGTATCCTAACATTACTTTCCAGAAGGATATTGAAAAAGATAGTTATATTCAAGTTGTCAAGAATCAGATTAAACTTCTGAATGAAATTCGTGATGACTTGTGGCACTATATGATTCTACCTTTTGAAGTTCCATCATTACAATTTGATAATGTGACGCAGTGGTACATGGACTTCGAAACTTATCCTCAAACCATGCGCTCGAATTTCCGTGTAGATGTAGTACGAAAGATGCTTAACAATAGTCTAGATTTTGATATTGTTATGTCACACTTGCCTGAACATACACACCAACTTACTAATACACTCTATAATGTAACACACCATATGCCTCCAGTGATGGGATATTCTCATTGGTTCGACCTAAAAGATGTTGTTGCATGGCCTAAAGATAGTTTCCTACAAAACATGACTGGGCTATTAGAGTATGATAGATGCTATATCAATACACAGGCACAAAAGGACTTGGTGATTGAACAAGCAACAGAAACATTCAACACTAAAACTATTATCAAATTAGATGATATATTGACTGTTCAACACTTAGGTGTTAAAGAAGAAGATATTGTTGACGGTATAAATGAGAACCCAGAAAAGATTATTGTATTTAATCACAGACCTGATACATACAAACACTTCAAAGAATTTATCGCCCTGACTGATAAGTTGTGGGAAATACGACAGGACTTCAAAGTTTGGATACCTCTCTTAGATAAACCTAATCGTGATTATGTTGTGACAACAAAGTTTGATAAACAGGGATACTATAAAGAACTTAGAAAGTGCTATATGGGATTCTCTCCAAAACAAAAGTACGGTGGTTGGAGTGTTAGCACGACAGATGGTATGATGAACGGCGTTCCTTATATCATGTACGATGCTGGATACTACCATGAACTGCATGATAAGGCTTCATTCTTCAGTGATGATAATGACGCACTAATGATGATGAATACATATCTAGATGACCTTCCATTTAGAAATGAAGAGGCAGAATATGCCTTGGAACACATTCGTAATAATCTTGTATACAAAGATAAGATGATAGAGATGAACGGATACATGAACGACTTGTTATCGAAACAGAAGGTGATGGGAGATAGTGAGAAGTTTAAAGAGATTGTTGAATTTATAAAAACTAACAAAGAAGTTGGTAAAAAAGATTTGATGGATTGGTTGTGTTGGGGTAGAGGAATTAAGTGGACACCATATCGGCGTGCTCTTATGAATCATCCAAACATATTTGATGTGAACAGTTCTTACCCAACATACCGTTGGGAAGACTAACAAAGGAAAATGAAATGAAAGAAAATGATATTGTAACACTTGTGCTAACAAACGGTGCAGAAGTAATTGGTAAATACATTGTAGATGATATGATGTCCTATACTATTGAACGTCCACGTTTGGTACAAGTAAATGAAAAGGGTGTAGCTCTTGTCGATGGTGTCTGTATGACAGGCGAAAAGGTTGATGGAACTTTGCAGTTCAATAAGACTTGTGTTGCTTTCGTACTACCTACCATGAAAGAGATTGCTACAGGATGGCAAACACAGACTAGTGGAATACAAGTTCCACAAAAAGGTGTAATTCTCTCTTGACAAACGCTTAATAATTTGTTATTATATACAAGATGAAAATTTATGAAGGAGTGCGTTATGCGTAGCGAAGACTTATTGCTGGATTACCAGCGTTTTGTTGATGAAGTTACTAGTGAAGAATCTAAAGACCCAGATGCGTTTGGGGATGCTTTGGATGTTATTGATGATTTTGGTGTTCCCCCAGAACGTCTTATTACTGCTGCAATGGGATTGAGTGCAGAAAGTGGTGAATTCACTGAGATTGTGAAGAAGTGTTTATTCCAAGGAAAACCTATGGATGAGCATGCTGTATGGCACGCCAAACGTGAACTTGGAGATATTCTCTGGTACATGAGTCAAGCTTGTATTGCTCTTGATACTAATATAGAGGAAATCATATATATGAACACAGACAAACTTGAGGCCCGATATCCCGATGGGTTTGATTCGTTTCGTTCTGAAAACAGAGAAGAAGGAGATTTGTAATTGGATTTTTTTAAAGATATTGCCAAGACAGCGGGCAATGAATACGCTGCACTTGTAAGTGATGGAGTTGAGGCTGGTGATGTAGATTCGTTTATTGATACTGGTTCTTATATCTTCAATGCTCTTTTGTCTGGTAGTATCTACGGTGGACTTGCATCCAACAAGATTACTGCTATTGCAGGCGAAAGTGCAACTGGTAAGACGTTCTTTATTATGGGCATGGTTAAGTCATTCCTTGATGCAAACCCAGAAGCTGGTGTGTTGTATTTTGAGTCTGAATCTGCTATTACTAAACAGATGGTTATCGACAGGGGTATTGACCCTTCTCGTATGGTTATCTTGCCTGTGACTACAGTACAAGAATTTAGAACACAATCACTGAAAGTTCTAGACAAGTATTTGGAAACACCAGAAGGACAACGTGCTCCTATGATGTTATGTCTTGATTCACTTGGTATGTTATCTACAACGAAAGAAGTAGAAGACACTGCTGAAGGCAAAGAGACTAAAGATATGACAAGGGCTCAGATTGTTAAGGCAACATTTCGTGTACTAACACTGAAACTAGGTAAAGCAAAAGTACCTATGATTGTTACTAATCACACATATGATGTAGTTGGTTCTATGTTCCCTACCAAAGAAATGGGTGGTGGTTCTGGACTGAAGTATGCGGCATCATCTATCGTGTATCTTTCTAAGAAGAAGGAAAAGGATGGAACTGAAGTTGTTGGTAACATCATTCACTGTAAGAATGCAAAGTCTCGTTTGACTATTGAAAACAAGATGGTTGATGTACGATTGATGTATGAACGTGGGCTAGATAAGTATTATGGACTATTGGAACTTGCAATCAAGTATGGTATCTTTAAGTCAGTATCAACTCGTATTGAGTTGCCTGATGGTACAAAAACATTTGGTAAAACTATCAATAACAACCCAGAGAAATACTTTACTGAAGAGGTGATGCAACAATTAGATGTTGCCGCTGCTAAAGAATTCAAGTATGGAACAAAACTGGCAGATGTTGAAGAAGAAGTTGAAGGATTACCAGAAGATGAAGAACTTAATACAGACGTATGAGAACGTAATCTCTGAGTCGTTATCAAAACAACTCATTGCCATGTTTGAACGGTTTCCTCAACACCATGAGGAAGTCGTTCTTGATGGTCATCGTTCCTTCAAACAAGTTACATTACAGCTTCACGAACAGTGGAAACCTTTTGAAGAAACACTTCAAGAGACTTTCTTCAATTACATTAGTAAGTATATGAATGACTGTAATATTACAGATAGAATGTTTCCACCAAAATTTGCATTTGAAAATTTTAGAATGAAAAGATATTTGCCCAATGATATAGATGAGTTTAATAATCACGTTGATGTGGGAAGTATTGATAGTGCGCCAAGGTTCTTGGTGTTCTTCTTATATTTAAATGATAATAAAGGTGGACACACAGATTTTCCACAGTTTGACATTTCAGTTCAACCAAAGACAGGCAGAATGACAATGTTCCCGCCCATGTGGACACACTTACATGCAGGGCGGAAACCAATTGATGAACCAAAATATATTATAGGGAGTTATCTACATTATGTCTGATATGAGTGAGTATTACACATTTGTTGAAAACGAATCCAAAACATGGACAGGTATCGGACTTACAGAAAAGGCTGGTATGTGGCAAGGGGTTGTATATGAATATGGAAAGGTTGATATAAAAGAAGACGAAAAAAATGATACCGCCTCTTTACAATTTGAGTGGACTATGTTAGACTCTAATGGACTAGGTAAAGAATGTTTCAATGATGATTTCTTTAATCTCATTGGAGATATTCTAACACATTTAATTGAACAAAATATAGATGAGGGCCACTTTACAGATGCAAGCGATGACGATAGAAAAGACAATATTCAGTAACCTCATTTTTAATGAGACTTATGCCCGTAGGGTATTACCATTCATTAAGAGTGAATACTTTCAAGAGAAGACTGACCGTATTCTTTTCGAAGAGATTTATAATTTCATGGATAAGTATCAGTCAATGGCTACAAAGGAAACTTTGTCTATTGAACTTGATAATAGAAAAGACTTAAACGGTACTGAATTCCAGAAAGTGGTTGAGGTTATTGAATCTCTGAATGAAGCAGAAGTTGATATGCAGTGGTTGGTAAATACTACTGAGAAGTTCTGCAAAGACAAAGCAGTCTATAATGCAATCTTATCTGGTATTCAGATTATTGAGGGTAAAGACAAACAACATACCCAAGAAGCAATTCCATCTATTTTATCTGAAGCACTTGCTGTTGGTTTTGATCAACATATCGGACACGATTATATTGAAGACGCAGATGAACGATTTGAGTTTTATCACAAGAAAGAAGAGAAACTTGAATTTGATTTAGAATACTTCAACAAGATTACTAAAGGTGGACTTCCACAGAAAACTTTGAATATTGCACTTGCTGGTACTGGTGTAGGTAAATCGTTGTTTATGTGTCACATGGCTGCATCTACTTTGATGCAAGGTAAGAATGTTCTATACATTACTATGGAGATGGCAGAAGAACGTATTGCAGAACGTATTGATGCAAACTTGATGAATGTTTCTATGGAAGACTTACATAATCTACCAAAGAAAATGTTTACTGATAGAGTTGCAAAGATTAATGAGAAGACTAATGGTAAACTTGTTATTAAAGAATACCCAACTGCATCTGCCCATAGTGGACACTTCCGTAGTTTAATTAAAGAACTTGCATTAAAGAAATCATTTACACCAGACATTATCTTTATCGACTATCTGAACATCTGTAGTTCATCACGATTTAAAGGCAATGCAAGTGTTGGTTCTTATTTCTATATCAAGGCGATTGCAGAAGAACTTCGTGGACTTGCTGTAGAAACAAATCTACCAATCATGTCTGCTACACAAACTACTCGTGGTGGTTTTGCAAACTCTGATGTCGGACTAGAAGATACTTCCGAATCATTTGGTTTACCTGCTACTGCTGACTTGATGTTTGCACTAATCTCTACTGAAGAGTTGGAAAGTCTAAATCAACTGATGGTAAAACAGTTGAAGAATCGTTATAATGACTTGGGTACAAACAAAAGATTTGTCGTAGGTATTGACAGAAGTAAAATGAAACTGTATGATTGTGAACAAGAAGCGCAAGAAGATATCATTGATAGTGGACAGGATGACACTCCAGCCTTTGATAAAGGACAAAATGCCAAGTATGATAGGTTCGATGATGTAAAGTTCTAAGTACGTTTCGTTATAAATAGAATAGTAATAACTTTGTATGAATGGAAACGGTGCTACATGCTAAATTTTTCTGGGTATCTCGCTGAGGATAAAGGTGGGAAGAACCTACACTTAGAACATATCGAAGACGAAATCTTGAATTTCGGAGTGCCTGGCGGTAGAGCAGCAATTAACTTTGTTCGCTCACTAAGGGACATGTTAGCTGGTGCATCTCGTTCATCTGTAAATATGACTGTCAAGTGGGATGGTGCGCCTGCAATCTTTGCTGGTATCGACCCTGCTGACGGCAAATTCTTTGTTGCAAAAAAGTCAGTATTCAATGCAACACCAAAACTTTATAAGACTGCCGCAGAGATTGATGCAGATGGACTATCTGGTTCATTGAACAGTAAGTTTAAAGTCGCACTTTCAGAGTTTTCTAAGTTAGGTATCAAAGACGTTCTACAGGGCGACTTGATGTATACATCTGATGATGTTGACACAACAACTATAGACGGTACTAAGTACTACACTTTCCAACCAAACACAATCGTATATGCAGTAGATGTAAACTCTGACTTGGGTAAAACAATCAAGTCATCAAAGATTGGTGTGGTATGGCACACAACATATTCTGGTAGTGATTTGCAAGGAATGAAAGCAAAATTCGGTGCAAATATTAAGGGGCTTACCAAACCCTCATCAGTTTGGATGGACGATGCAACTTACAAGGACGTATCTGGTAAGGCTACAATGACTGCATCTGAAACTGAAAAGGTTACAAAATCTTTATCACTTGCTGGTTCTACATTCAAGAAAATTAATGCCCCACTACTAAATAAGTTCTTAAAACTACAGGATGTATTTACAGGAACACTTGCTGGTGCTCAATTAAAAACATACAATAATAGTAAAGTTCGTGAGGGACAGAAGATTACTGACCCTAGAGGACATGCAAAAGGATACGAGAAGTGGGTATTCGATGCAATTCAAAAACAAATAGATAAAGTTAAGAGTGATAAAGGTAAAGAGAAGTATACCAATCTTCAAACTGAATATCTTCGTGAAGTAAAGAAACACACAAAGAATTTAGAGAACATCATAGCCTTCCAAGGACACTTGGTTGATGCAAAGATGGGAGTTGTGAAGAAACTAAATAGTGTTAAGGGATTAACGGATACGTTCATTAAAACATCAAATGGTTTTAAAGTAACTAACCCAGAGGGTTATGTTGCAATTGATAGAGTATCAGGAGATGCAGTGAAACTAGTAGACCGTATGGAATTTAGTTTTAATAACTTTACTGCAATTAAGGCGTGGGACAAATGATTGAATGGAATGATCTCATATCTGACTTGACTGAACGTAAAGCTTTGTCAGTTGCCACCAGACGCAAAATGGGATTACGAATGAAGAAACTTGCTAAATCTTCTGCATTCAAGGCAAAGGTTGCAAGGAACAAAAAGAAATTAGCACCAGATGGTAAGATTAAACAACGTGCAAATAAACAAGCAAAACAGATTATTATTAAGAAGTTTGCTGGACTAGAACCAAACGAATATGCAAATCTGTCTTTGATGCAAAGACAGACACTAGATAATAGAATTATGAAAACTAAGGGCGCTGCAGTTAAAAAGATTGCAAAGAAGTTGATGGTTAAACTTCGTAAGGCAGAATTAGAAAGACTAAAAAAGGCAAGAGGATCGGGTACAGAATAATGAAAAGTTTCAAGGATATCAGAGAAGCTCGTGGTGACACATGCGTTTTTACTTTTGGTAGATTCAATCCACCAACTACAGGACATGAAAAACTATTAGAAGCAGTAGAGAAACAGGCAAAGAAAAATCCTGGCGCTCCATATTATGTGTTTGCATCACACTCAGAAAACCCAAAGAAAGACCCTCTTCCTTACAGTAAGAAAGTTGCTTACATGAAGAAGATGTTCCCAAAACATGCAAGGAACATTGTTGTTGATAAAGCAAGACAAGTATTTGAAATCGCAGTATCACTACACAACAAAGGACACAAATCAATTGTAATGGTTGTTGGTTCTGATCGTGTAACAGAGTTTGATACATTGTTGAACAAGTATAATGGTGTTGAAGGTAGACACGGTTATTATGGGTTTGACAATATTGAGGTTGTATCTGCTGGCGAAAGAGACCCAGATGCAGAAGGTGTTACTGGAATGTCTGCATCTAAGATGAGAGCAGCGGCATCTGAAAATAGATATAAAAATGAATATGACGAAAGAGGAAAGATTAAGAAAACTGGTTTTGAATCTGGACTTCCATCAAACTTCAAACAAGGAATGTCTCTATTCAAAGATGTTCGTAAACACATGGGTATTCGTGAGTCTTTTATTGTACACCAAGTAGAACAGACAGAAGAAGATGTAATTCGTGATATGTACATTGAAGGTACAATCTATGCAATTGGTGACATTGTAGAAGATAACTACACTGGCGTATCTGGTAAGGTTGTTCGTAGAGGAACTAACTATATCGTGTTCTCAGAACAAGATGGAACAGTACATAAGAAGTGGTTGTACGAAGTAAAACAAGATAAAGATATTAAAGATAGAAAAGGTACTGAACCAGCAAAGTATTATGCAAAAGATGCTGATGGTGATGAGATGTCAGTATCTACTAAAAAGAAACGTGCAGCACATTTTGCAAAAGCAAAGGATGGGCCTGCGCCTGGCGATAAGGGTGCAGAGACTAAACCATCCAAGTACACAAAGAAATTCAAACAAATGTTTGGTGAGGATGACCCATGTTGGGACACTCATACACAACAGGGAATGAAGAAGAAGGGCGGTAAAATGGTGCCGAACTGTGTTCCTAAAGAAGAATTTCAATTGGATGAAAAGATTGAAGGACTTGTTAAAAAGTCTGAGAAGTCTGGTATCTCTTATGGTATTCTGAAGAAAGTTTACGACAGAGGTATGGCGGCATGGAAGACAGGACACCGCCCTGGCACAACTCCACAACAATGGGCTTTTGCAAGGGTAAACTCTTTTATTACTGGCGGTAAAACTAGAACTACTGGTGATGCAGACTTGTGGAAACAAGCAAAGGGACAGAAAGAAGAAACTGAAGTTAAAGAAAGTAATCAAATGACTCCTTCACAACCTATCATTTCATTCAAAGAACATGCACATTGTGGCACAGAAGATTGTTGTCAAGAATGTAAGACTGCTAGTCTAATAGAATCAAACATATATCGTGTGGGTTCTGAGAAGTACTATGAATATTTTCAAGAGAAAAGAGAAGAGTATAGGGCTGGTAAGTTTAATCCTACAGGGTTCAACAGAGATTTGATGGAAGGTGACATTGGTAAGTATGCAGTCTATGAGGGAGAGAACGTACCACTAGATTGTCCAATGATGGAATCTGAGTATCAAGGTAAGGATGTTGAACTAAATAAACCTAAAGCGGGTGGGCCTAAGAAATACTATGTGTATGTTAAAGACCCATCAACAGGAAATATTAAGAAAGTCTCTTGGGGAGATACAACTGGACTGAAGGTTAAGTTGAATGACAAAGAGGCAAGAAAATCGTTTGCTGCAAGACATGATTGTGCAAACAAGAAAGACAAAACCAAGGCAGGATATTGGGCATGTAATTTGCCAAGATATGCAAAACAACTTGGATTGAGTGGTGGGGGTAATTTCTTTTGGTAAATCCTTATGAGGACATACTAGAGAAAGGATACAAACTTAGAACCTTTTCAGAACATGTAGATGAAGAGGAACTAGTCTGGCATCGTGATAAGAATGATAGGGAGATTAAAATCCTAGAGGGTGTCGGTTGGCAACTTCAAATGGACAATGAACTTCCAGTGGAGTTGGTTAAGGGCGAACTCTACAATATTAACGCAATGGAGTATCATCGAATTATTAAGGGTGATGACTCTTTACAAATACAAATTTGGGAAAAGTAAAATGACAAGATACGGAAAAACAATGATGGAAGCTCTTTCCGAAGTTCGTGAAGGGTATTCACCTAAAGAAATCAAGATGGCAATAGGTATTGCATCTGACAAAAGATACGCTGGTGGCAACTATAGTGGTGCTGTGAAAGCTATCGAAAAAATTAAGAAGGGTTTGTCTAATCACAAACAAGTCGCCGCAGTTCTTAAAAGACAGAATGAAGAAACTGAGTGTGGATGTGATTGTGGAGAATCACCATGTGTGTCTTGCAATGAAGAACATTGTCAAGAATCAATTGACGAATCTTCTAAGGCAAAACGTGATGCAATGAGGGCGATGGGTAAACGTGGTGTTGATCCTGCTGATATTGATGAACCAAAAGCAAACGCCGCAGACCAAGCGTCTGCTGGTAAAAACATGGTTACACAGTTGCGTAAGGCAATGGATACACGAGGTAACTTTTCTTTAGAATTCCAAGACGGTAAGAAACAAAAAGTTGATTCTAAGATTGTTGATACTTTACTAAAAGCATACGACATGATTCGTAAACCACGAGACAAAGAAAAGTTTGTCGCTATGATTTCTAAGTCATATCGTGATATGTTGAACACTACTAAGATGGTCTCAAAACAACTTAGAATGGGTGAAGAGGTTGAACTTCTTGATGAGAAGTATGACATATATCACAAGACATTTTCTTCTGCAATGCAACATGCATATGATTACGCAAAAAAGAAACTTGGAATTGAAATCGACTCAGATGAAATAGATGATAAAGTTGCATTGGGCCCTCGTAAACCATCGTCAGGGAAAACAAACAAATATCGTTTGATGGGTAAAGACAAGAAGGGCAAGTCCAAAGGTGTACAAATTCAAGTTGCAAATCTTGACAATAAGAGATATGAACTTAATATGTACAAAGAAGAAATGGAAGTAGAAATCACAGACGCTTTGATTGAAGGTATGAAGATGAACGACCCTAAGTTACTTCGTGTTTTTGATAAACTGAAGAAAGGTTCTACTGTTAAAATCAAACACGACTCCACACTAGAGAAGGGTAAAGATTTTATTGAGTATATTGTCAAGTCTAAGAATATGGTTCGTAAAGGTACAGTAGAAAAGATTACTATGGCAAGAAAAGATAGTCCTACAAGTGCTAAAAGATATTTGTATAAAAGAGATGGAAAGGTTACAATGGCTTTCGGAGATATGGCAGTATCGCCTGTAGATATCAAAGAAGAAACAAAACAACCAGTTCAATGGCCTTCTCAACCATTACCAGAACAAGAAGAACCGAAGAAACCAGATTCTGCTAAAGAGGTAGAACAGGGGCGTGATGACAAGAAGAAAACTCGTATCGCTCAGTTGCAGTTGCAAATTGCAAAAGCACAAGAAACAATTAATAAAATAAACGCACAGGAGAAATAAAATGCCAAAGTACTTTGATACTAAAAAGGGTAGTCTTGAAAGTGCAGTACTAGAAGCAGTTTCCCCTGCTCAACAAGCTGCAATCGCTATCTCTAAAAAAGAAAAGGGTGAGAAACCCAAAAACGAAAAGGATGAGAATAACTACATCCATGCTGCAAAGATGGCAAAAGAAAAGGGTGAGAAAACCTTTACTATCGGCGGCAAACAGTATGACGTTGAAGAAGTTCTGAAAACAGAAACAAACAAGAACGACAAGTCTGATGACGGTGAAGGTTTGGACGCAGTTCAACCTAAAGCGGTTAAAAAGAAGTTTGCTGACCGTAAAGATAAAGATATCAACAACGATGGTGATGTTGATGACTCTGATAAGTTTTTGCACAAAAGACGTAAAGCAATTTCTAAGTCAATGAAATCTGAAGAAATGGATCCGACAGATCACGTTAAAGAAAAAGACGGTAAGTTCTGTGTATACAATGCAGATGGTAGTATTGCAAAAGAATTTGACAACAAAGACGATGCAGATAAGTATGCAATTGACAACCATGACAAGTTGATGGCAACTAAGAAGGAAGTCAAAGAAGAAACAGTTGTGGATGCTATTCGTGCAATGTGGGAAGCTTCTGCAAAGAAAGCAGACGCTAAGACTGAAGAAGATGATGATGAAGACAAAAAGAAAAAGACTATCAAAGGTGGTGATACCACAATGACAGGCAAACCTATGTCTAAAGTTGAAGTCGCACCAAAAGAAAAGGACTAATCCATGAAAAGTCTTGTGGAACTCACAAAGATTTCAGAAGAAGAGTTGCCACAAATTTACTGTGACATGGATATGGTTATTGTAGATTTGCTCGGTGGGTATAAAAAACTCACTGGTAAAAAGTTTGACACTGTGGATAAAGAAACACGTTGGGAAGAGATTCGTGCAAAGAAGGATTTCTGGCACACTCTTCCTTGGATGCCTGGCGCAGACAAGATGTGGAAATTTATTAATAGATATAAAGCAAACATTCTATCTGCATATTCGAACAATGATGGAAACAGTAGGCCAGGCAAGAAGGCGTGGTTAGCGAAGAATGCTAAACCTACTGGAAGAATTCATCTTGTACAACGTGCAGATAAAAAGAAATATGCCACATCAAACGGCAAACCTAATATCTTGATTGATGATTATCTCAAAAATATCAAGGAATGGGAAGCTGCTGGTGGTATTGGGATTCATCATACATCCCCCAACAACACTATTTCTCAGCTGAAGAGAAATGGATTTAGATAAATAGAAGAGTAAAATCTTTAATTAAGGAGAAAGACTATGGCCCTATGGGGAAACACAGATGCAGATGAAGCTAAACCAAAGTGGCTTACTGCAGCTCAAAAAGAAGACGTATATGCAACCGATAAGGGTTGGGTTCAATTGAATGGTAAAGGACTTGAAGAAGTAATTTGTTCAATCGGTGGACTTTCAACTTCAGTCGCCGGCGCTGATATCAACGCTGCTGCATTCACAACAACATCCTTTGGTGAAGGTGCTGGTGGACAAATCAACATCAGATTGACTTTCAACGAGAAGGTAACTGTAACTGGTACACCAACCATTACTGTAACTAACTCACAAGCTGGTTCTGGTACAGATGCAACATTCACTGCTGCATACCAATCTGGTACAGGTACTAACAAACTAGTATTCCGTAAGACATACTCTGCTGGTGACGGTGGTGTTGCAGAAGATGACGTATTGTCAATTGCTTCTCAAAACATTGCACTTGCTGGTGGAACAATCAAGGATACTGGTACAACAGTTAACTCTGGTGTTGCAGTTCCTGCTGGTTCTGGTACACTTACAGCATCTGCGTAAGTTGTATAAATAAAAGTATAGAATGAGGTTATTATGAAAAAGAATGATAAAAACGTACTTAGTGCGATTGACATTGAAGAAACTAAAAATGTTCTGAAGGGCGATCTAGACAAAGTTCAAGAACGCCTGAATGAACTAGAAAGAATGAAGGTGCAGTTAACTTCACAGGGTAATGCTTTACAAGGCGCAATCCAACAGTGTGATGTATTTCTAAACCAATTAAGTGAGTCGAGTCCCGACAGTAGCATTCCCTCGCAAGACAATAGTGCAGTAAATACTGTACTGAGTTGAGGGTTTTAACAATTAAGGAGAAAAGAAATGGCAGATAAAAAAATTACTGCACTAGCAGATCTAGGTTCAGGCATCGCCGCCGAAGATCTATTACACGTTATTGATGACCCAAGTGGCAACCCTGTTAACAAGAAGTTGACAGTTGCTAACTTCTTTAATAACATTCCAACATATATCGCATTGGA
>Ga0098046_1000184_pt1 | contig 23265 bp, 26 predicted proteins | sample 11BtaG_FD_77067 | JGI IMG/M metagenome (GOLD analysis project Ga0098046, IMG submission 77067) | Marine viral communities from the Subarctic Pacific Ocean - 11B_ETSP_OMZ_AT15265_CsCl metaG | ecosystem: Environmental > Aquatic > Marine > Oceanic | place: Pacific Ocean | collected 2015-01-16
ATTGAAAGGATGGGGCTTTGATATGGAAGCTTTGAAGGGGGAGGGGGCTTTTCTCTCTCCACCGAAGGTGCCACGCGCATTTTCGACGAATGTCTCAAATGAACCAACCCAACCCAACATACTCAAAGAAGAAGAATGGTGTCATTACGGAGGTCTTCCGAGTCCTAAGGCATATATGTAGCACTGGGTATTATAGTGTCTGAGAGTGTACGACTTTGATTGATACTACATATCATTAGACAATAGATCTTATGAGAGAACCCATCATATAAAGAGAGATAAAGGGTAAACGGCCTATGATACACCTAAAGACTATTAATAATAGGAAGTGTATATATAACTATAAAGATATAACTATATAGACATATAAAAATATATAGATTGTATAGAAAGAAACGTAGGTAATGTATGTAAGGAATGGTAGTTTAATCAGGCACGCACCCCTCTCCTAAATTTTTTTTCTATATAAGAAAATATAAATTGTGATATCCGTACCCGGTCATATAGGCAACATACAAAAGAATGTAAAGAAAATAGGGGATCCTTACGGATAATGTAAAAAGGGTAAAATAACTAGTGAAATAGTTGGATACGATGAATGTAAGGAACATAGGATAAAGGTAAGGATAATGGAAAAGGAGGGGGTAAAAGGGAGATACTTGTGGGATTAGTTGTTTATATGCGTTATTCTTCTTATATTAAGGTATAAGAAATAAAGGTTATTATGGTATATTCAGACAAAGTAAAGGCATCCTCAGCATTTTTAAAGATCATCAAGTCAATGGATGATGAAGAGACAATTAAGTTTACATACGGTACAGGGTGGAAAGGAGAGCCTAATGTATATAGTATTAAATGTTATAAAGATAAGAAGGGTGAATCGTCTTATAGTATCTGGAATAACTATAGTGGTATGAATGTATCCTCTTTGGGTCCTACTATGGTTAAATGTTACACATACGATATGATGTCTCAGAGAACTAACTATTCCTTTCCATTATATAAGATGATAATGGTTGAAGGATAGATAAAGCCTATGGGGTATTAGTTGCCTCCTAAGGATTAATTTCATATATTAAGGTATAAAGCAATAAAGGTTATGAGTAATATAGAGTATTTAAAGAGTCATGTTGGTAAGATGTTTAGTGACAACTTTAGTTCTACCGGGTGTAGTCTATTGATTAGAGTGGAAGAGGATAGGAATAAGGCCTACTACATGGAGTGTTATAGTCAATATGCCAATGTGTCTGGTAGAAGAGCTGATGGTAGTAAGAGAACAGATAAGTTGTATCATCCTACCCCAGGATTGAATACAATGTCTATTGCTCAGTTAGAGAGATGTATAATAGGTGTAGTATAATATAGTATGGATAAGATAATAACATATACAGCATATACAATCATAGGTATATTAACAATCATAGCTGCCGTAGGTATAATACATGTACTGATACATATAGGTGTGAAGGTGCTAGGGCTAATCTTTAATCAACCCATCATAGCATTGGTCATCTGTATTGCCGTACTTGCCACATTATTTCTTACCCCGGACCGGAAGTAGTCGGGCAACTTGCCGGAAGCTAGATATCAAGGTGATATAACACTGACAGTATAGTTCCCTAAAGGGTTGGTAGTCTGCAAGGCTCTGCCATACGTGATCGCATAATTCCTATAATTTTTCGGTATATAGGGTTATATATACATATATATTGTTATGGGTCACCCTTATTCTTACTCTCTCTATCGGTAGTATCTACCTTAGAGTATCTAAATTTTATATATAGAACCAATACCATCGACCATAGAATCGTAGCTATTAGTGTTATTGGTGTTCTTAGTATGATATATTGTGCAATAAACATAGATATTAGACCTATTGCTATATATACTAGTATTCTGAATGTACTGTCTTTCATCTATCTATGTGTTCATTACTGTACTGTAAGCTTTATTATACACCTCTGTTAGATCCATTCTTGGGTTTTTCTTGCGTACCTCAGCTACTTCTTCGAATAATTGGGTTCTCCTACCATGTTCATGTGCACTATACACTAAATCTTCTATTTGGGACATAACTCTAGCTTGTTGTTCTTAATTAAGATAAGAACTTTTAGTGGGGTTTCCAACGGATATCGAGAAAATTTTTTAGCAAATTTTTTTGCATATAGGGTTTTTTCTTCGTATATTGTATTTATCCTATTTATAACAAAGGATAATGAATAAACTAGACCCACATACATTGTTTTCTATCTTCGAACAAGGAGATGAAGAGGTATATAAAGAGCATAACCAAGAAGATGTTCTAAATAATCCTTTTGTACTAATGAATATGGTTACCAGAGGCTTAGAGAACTATGAACTAATGTGTGCTCTATACATAAGGAACTACCCAAAGGAGTTTATAAGAGTAGAACCTACTATTAAATTTAAATACTATACCAAGCTATACGGTTATTTACTAAGAATTAACATAGATTCCATAGAAGATATATATGCCATTGGTGATAGCTATGAGAGAAACAATGCTCAAAGAGGATTACAATCCTTATTAGATTACTTTGAGTTTAAAGAAGAATACGAGAAATGCGGAGTCATAGTTAAGTATATACAAGTATTAGTATTAGAAGAGGTAAAAAAACTTATAAAATAGTCACTAAAAAAGTTGGCTCACATAGTTATTTTTCGTATCTTAAGGTATAAAAGATAGATATATGAAAACATTAAACTACAACAACACTACTACAAAAGTTCTTAAATTAAACAACGATTACTACATTACTTCTTGGGATTCTATTACTACCAAGGATTTTCACGATTTTAAATTATCTAGATCGGTTATCAAACACCCTTCGTTTAAAACCCCTCTTAGTCAAATATTAAATCCAACACAACAATTTATATCAAAACTTTCTTAAAATAACTATTAAAAAAGTTGTTAGTTACAAAGATATTTCGTATCTTAAGGTATAAGATAAAAAAACAATAAAGGTTATGGCAAATTCAATTTCACACACGATTTCAAATCAAAGTCAATTCGATGATACTCTTATATGGGTTTCAGATCTATTCAAAGACGTTAATGGTTTCAGACCTAGAGGATATAACTTCCACAATTGGTCTTTCCAGGAGCTTGCTGATTTCGTTACCGATCTTATGGTTATTAATGCCAAGCAAGCAGAAGATGAAAGAGCTTGGGAGAAAAAAGCTATAGAGGATGTAATGTCTGTAGGAGCTGAGGATAAAGAGACTGCTGCTAGATGGTTAGACCAAGCCGATGCTCACTTTATGTACGGCGATGATGAATTCTATGAAGATCATATTGAGAAGTATGGATGGGTGGCTAAACAGTTAGGAACATGTTAGATATAAATTCTTCGCGGCAACTTCGCGCGTTTCGCGCGGCGGCCTACGGTTTATTTCTCACCCTCACCCTTCCCTTACAAGCCCAATCCATTTATATTACTGAGCAAAGGGTAGAAGCAGATGTAAAAGTATACGTTACCAAGCATAGAACCGATGCAGACCTAATAGTTTTCAAGGCTACCTATGAATTTGACGCCAAAGGCAATAATGGACGATGGTATTTTGTAGATTATGAGTTTGAAAACGATAAAATAGTGCATTTTGTTAAATATAGATCGGATTCCGACGTAAAAATTTACTATACCCCCTATAAATCCCAGGCTAAATGGAGAAATTCGGAAAAAAAGCATCTTTTTCAATAAATTAGTTGCTTTTCTGCCTTAGATTTAATATCTTAATATATGTTATATAATATAATTAATAAGATATAATAAAAAATATATATAATTAAATATAATATAAAAATAATTTATAATATAATATAATACTTAATAATAATAATTTAAAAAGGTTACCTATGTTACAAGCAGAACAGATTTCTAAAAACTATCAAAAACATCTTAAGATTATCGATACATATATTGGAGATCGTGCCGATAGTATTAAATCTATGCTTAAACATATGGAAGAAACCTATATGATGGCACCTGCTAGTGGTAAAACTTGGTACCATAACGCCTTTCCCGGTGGATATGTAGATCATGTTAATAGAGTAGTACAATATGCTGTTGAACAACATAGACTTTATATTAAAATGGGAGGTACTGTAGATTATACTGAAGAGCAATTAGTATTTGCTGCACTCTTCCACGATTTAGGTAAGATAGGTGATGGAGATAAACCAAACTATATACCTCAGACTGATAAATGGAGGCAAGATAAACTATCAGAGATGTATACCTACAATCCAGACCTAGACTTTATGCTTATTCCAGACAGATCTCTATTCATATTACAGAAATTTGGTATAAAAGTAGATCAGAAAGAGTTTTTAGGTATCAGATGTCATGATGGAGTGTTTGATAAGGCTAATGAAGCGTACTTCTTCAGTAATGTTGAGTCATCTAGACAGAAAACAGCTTTAATATCAGTATTACATACAGCAGACTTCTTAGCTTCTAAGGTAGAATACGATATGTGGAAGAATAAAGGTGGTAATTCAATGCCTAAGACACAAAAAACTAAAGCCTCTACAGGAAAACGAGTAAACTCTTCAGCAGGCCTATCTAATTTACTTAAAAATATTTAATATGAACTTAAATCCTACAACATTTTACATAATATTTACAGTTTTAGTTGTTTTGATAATAGTTTTTTCATATATTATAGTTAATCTACTGTCAAAGGTAGAGAAATATGAAGATATAGCTGTAGATCAAACAACTTATTTGCAGAATATATCGAATCTTATAGGAGATTCACAAAAGCACCTTAACAAACTCGATGAACGTGGGGTTTTCAAGTCAGATGATGAGGTCGGTTATTTTTTTAAACAAATGCAAAACGTGCAAAAAGAGCTAGACCGATATATGCTCCCTCAAAATTATGGCAAGAAAGAAAAGCAAAGCTAATTACTTTACAAAGGAGACAGAAGAATACATAGTTAGATACAATACTTCAGAAGATAATACGTATAGAAACTCAATCTTTACAGAACATATTTACTACCCTTTTTACAAACTAGCAGAGAACATCATTCATACTTTTAAATTCTATTATACAGATGTAGATAAAATAGAAGATTTAAAGCATGAAATTGTTTCTATGTTATTAGAAGAAAAGATAATGAAGTTTGATCCTACCAATGGAGCAAAAGCATACTCTTACTTCGGAACAATAGTCAAAAGGTGGTTAATTAATTACAACAACAAGAACTATAAGAACCTTAAGAAGATAGGTACCTTCGATGAAATGTATGATGGTTATGAAACTAAAATGCAAGTAGACGAAGAACATGCTATTACCTTAGGTCAGTTCTTAGATATATATGTTGAAAACACTTATGAAGAACTAGATGAATTATTCCCTAAAGATAATGAAAAACGTATAGCTGACGCTATCCTTACTATATTTAAAACCAGACAAGATCTAGATATATTTAAAAAGAAAGCTCTTTACATATACATTAGAGAAATGACGGATTGTGAGACACCTCACCTTACTAAAGTAGTTAATAAACTTAAAGAAGAATTTTATCTTTTACATAACAGTTATAATAAAGTAGGACTTATTCGTACAAAAGTACTTTAAATCTATTTATAAGTAAAGACTTATTATGGACAGTAGTAAAGAAATATTTAAAGGCAAATCGCTATCTGACCTATTTGGTGAAATATATGACAATTCTAGAGAGACAAAAACACAGGTTAAAGCATTAATCGGTGAACTTAAACCTCTTATAGAGAATATAGGAGATGCTACTCTTATTGTTCCTATGATTAAAGAGTATATGGAAATAGGAGTAAAGAACGATGAACACTTAATCAAACTAGCAACAGTGATCCAGAGAATAGAAGCTATACAAGCTAAAGGAGATGGATCTGAAATATTTGATTTTGAATCATTACAGGATTTATTAGAAGAAAGCGAGAACGTACAGGAAGAAGTTAAAAACGTATCCGAAGAAGATAAAGAGGAATGAGCTTAGACTATAATAGTATAAAACGTAGAACAACTACCTCACCAGTCAACACTGATAGTAATGAAGAGTTTATCGGTAGAGTTGTAGATATTATTCTAGATGATAAACATCCAGAGTATGCTAAATACGGGTATAGTGATAGTATAGGTTTAATAAAATATACAACATTAGGAGTAAGAGAAGAAAAAGGGGTTGAAATTGACGAGGAAGAATACGCAGGTATAGCTGTACCTCTTCGTAGAAATAGTAACCTTTATCCACTAAAAAATGAAGTAGTTATACTAACTATAGGACCAAGCTTTAACGTGGAAAACCAATCTTCAAGAGGTAAGGTCTACTACCAAACAGTTGTTTCTATCTATAACCACACCCATCATAATGCTCTACCACCAACCACCGGAAGCAAAAGCGTAAATATAGGCGAAGGTATAGATGAACAGGGTAATCTAGCGCCACTGCAACCATTACCTGGTGATCATATAATAGAAGGTAGACTAGGACAATCACTACGCTTCTCAGGAGGCCTTTCAGAAAAGAGTACTTGGACTGATGATAGTAACAAAAATAAGCCTATAACCGTATTAAGAAACGGACAAAGAGAAGTAGAGGGAGGTTTTGCTAGTATTATGGAAGATATAAATGAAGATGATACTTCTATTTACCTCACCTCTAACCATATGATTCCTCTGACTTTAGCTAATAATAAGAGAGACACATATAATGAAAAACCTGATAACCCAACAAACTATCAAGGATCTCAATTACTATTTAACTCAGATAGACTTACTTTAAACGCTAAAAAAAGCGACATACTTATATCAAGTGCTGAATCGATAGGTTTAAACTCTAAATCAGCTCACATAGATGCTGATGACTATATGTGTTTTGATGCAGATAAGATTTATTTAGGTAGACGAGCTAGAGCAAATGAAGGTGCTAATAAACAACCTGTTGTATTAGGACATAGAATGGAAGCGTTCTTACAAGCTGTATTAGACCAATTGATAGCCCTATCTAAAGCTATGGGTGAAGCTAAAACTATGAAAAAAGAACTTATACCAACAATAAACCTAAGAGGAGAATCAGCAGCGATAGTACTCACTGAACTTAAAAGACAGCTCAACCCTAAAGGTAATAGTACATTAAAATCTAATAAAACTTTCGTAGAATAATGCCCTGTAGTGTACCTCCATCGAATCTCGCCCTCTTTATAGCTAAATACTTAGCAAAGCTAGAAGCATACGTTATAGCCAAAATATATGAAGAGGTTAATAAGATAATAGAAAAACTTATGGGACAGGTATGTCCCCCAGTTGAAGAAATAGAAAAGCTATTAGCTTTGAGAGACAGCTTAGTTAATATGTTAAACGGGTTGGAGAAGAAAATAGAACCTATAAAAAAGTTCGCAGATATATTAGACCCTCCTATTAAAGCAGGAAAAGCAACCGTATTAGTATTAGAGCAATTACCTCTACTAGGTACTCTAGGATTACCACCAGGGCCAAGTGGAGGTGTTATATTCTCTTTATCAGTAGGAGCACAAAATAGATTCTCACAGTTATTAAATCTAGCATGTCAAATAGTGGATTTACTAGATAAAGATCAAAAAGCTATTAAAGATTTAACAGAAATAAGTTTTGACGGTCTTGTTCCTATAAAGCAAAAATTAGAGAGTATAGATTTAAAACTATTCTCTTGTGTAGATGCTTTACCTGAAGATGAAAAGAAGAGATTACTTGATTCTATAGACAACTTACCCTCTAATGCAGGGCTGTTAGGAAGAAGCACTACAGATATAGACGGTACCCTTAGGTATTTCTATAAAGACTACATTATAGTAATTAAAGATGACGAAGAAACATCATTAAAAGTGGCAAAAAGAAGGTACGCACAAGTTGAAAGTGCTACCGGAGTTGTACTTATGAGAGGACCATCCTCTTTCAGTTCTTCAACAAAAGTACTAATAGACGAAATAAAATTCAGAATTAACAATCAACTTCCATAAACTAACTATTTATTAATATGAAACTAGATCAATTACGAAAAATTATACGTGAAGAAGTCAGATCAGCTGTGAAGGAAGAGTTACAAGAAGTAATGAACGAAGCAGTAAAAGCAGCAAGTGCGCCAACAACATACACCGCACCTAGTAAGACTATTCAAGTAGAAACTCAACAACCGACTCCTATGAACCCTATTATGGGGAAAAAGTCGCTTGATGAGATGTTACAAATGACAAAGTCAAACATGACTAACGAAGAGTATAAAACAATATTCTCAGGTAATGCCCAAAATGCAATGGGAGGAGTACCAACTCCAACAGGAGCTCCTAGACAAAACGTAGCTAATTCATTAGCTAACCAGATGAATATGAGCACAGGAGGAGGGATAGATATATCTCAATTAGACTTTGTAAAAAACGCAGGAGCAGTATTAAAAGCTGCTAACGAAAAAGATAAACAAAAAGCAGGAATAGTATAGTATGGCATTTGACGCAAAAAGAATTAACCCTATAGATCGACAGCCTAGAAAGGCAGTTGGAGTATCTCTGCCATTTTCTGGCAAAGCAGTGTTTAATTCTACTTTTGAGACGAAAGAAGCTATAAAGTCTAATATTATTAACTACCTTTTAACTGGAAAAGGAGAAAGGTATATGAACCCAACGTTTGGATCAGGTATTAGAGATGAACTATTTACAAATGTTAATAGAGAGAATACAAGTTCTTTAGAAGTTAAAGTTGCTACTGAACTTAGAAACTATTTTCCTAATCTTGCTATAGTACAACTAAGTATAACTCCATCACCCGATAGTAATTTGATATCACTAAGTATAAACTTTAGAATTAAAGACACTCAGGTAGAAGATGAAGTAACAATAAATTTTGAATAACAATGGCAAAAGACATTAACATTAAATATACGGATAAGGATTTTTCTTCAATGAAAGGTCAACTTATAGAGTTAGCTAAAAACTACTTTCCCGATTCGTATAACGACTTTTCACCCACATCACCTGGTATGATGTTTATTGAAATGGCAGCTTATGTAGGGGATATATTATCCTTTTACCAAGACAGTCAGATTCAAGAAACATTCCTTCAGTACGCTCAAGACCCAGGTAACCTTCATTCAATGGCATATATGATGGGGTATAAACCAAGAGTCAGTACCTCCTCAACCGTAGATATAGATATCACCCAGATTATAGCAGCATCCGGATCTACATACGAACCAGACTTTAGTCAAGCATTTAGTTTTGAAGCTGATCCAAGTAAAGGTTCTGTAATAATAGTCAGTGCAGGAGAACAAGATTTCTTTATAGATACACCTGTTGATTTTTCTTTTTCAAGCTCATATGACCCAACTGAAATAAGTATATTCTCAGTAGACAATAATGCTGAAGCAGCAGAATATCAACTAAGAAAGACGGTAAAAGCAAAATCAGGAAAGCTAGTCACACGTACAGAAACAGTCGGAACAGCTTCTAAGTTCTTTACTGTAGAAATAAACGATACAGATATAATAGGTATATACGATATAGTAGATAGCGAAGGTAACAGATGGACAGAAGTACCTTATTTAGGTCAAGATTTAGTTCTTTCTGAAGCTTTAAATGTTGGAAACAATCAACAAGATGTTCCATATATGTTATCAAGTGAAATTATACCTAATAGGTTCGTAACAAGGTTTACATCTACTGGACAACTAAACGTACAGTTTGGAGCAGGTATGTCTTCATCAACTGGTACAGCTTTTGTACCTAACCCAACTCATGTTGGAGCCGGTACTAATCAAGGTATAAGAAGAACAGATTATGCTTACGATCCTTCTAACTTCCTATTTACTGATGCATACGGTAATACCCCTTCTAATACTACTTTAACTATACGGTACTTAACCGGAGGCGGAATAGAATCTAATATAGAAGCAAATACAATCACAGGAGCTACATATACAGCAAACGCTACAGACGATACATATCGTACATCTATAGAATTTACAAATCAAACACCAGCGACAGGAGGAAAAGACAGTGATTCTGCAGAAGAGATCAGACAAAACTCTCTTAGAGCATTTCAAGAACAAGGTAGAATCGTTACAAGAGAAGATTATGCTTTTAGAGCATTAACTTTACCTGTGAGATTTGGCTCTATAGCTAAAGCTTTTGTAACCACAGACGCCGAAATACCTTCTGCTACCACTAATATATATAATCCTCTAGGAGTATGTATATATGTATTAGCTTACGATAGTAACAAGAAATTAACAGTACCGTCGTTAGAATTAAAACAAAACCTTAAGACTTATATAGCTCAATTTAAACCCCTAACTGATGGATGTACAATCAAAGATGGTTACACAGTAAATATAGGTGTTAAATACGATATCATAACTTTACCGAGTTATAGTTCAAGAGATGTTTTGATAAGATGTAATCAGGCACTGACACAACATTTTAATATTGATAACTGGTCTATTAATCAACCTATTAATTTATCATCAATTTACACGCTGTTAGATCAAGTGAAAGGAGTTCAAACAGTACAGGATGTAAAAGTAAAAACCAAAGTAGGAGGTACCTACAGTAAATATGATTACGATATAGAAGGAGCAACTAAAAATAATATAGTTTACCCTTCACTTGATCCAATGATATTTGAAGTAAAATATCCTGCCAGTGATATACAAGGTAGAATAACAACATTATAAGATGGCGATATATAAACTATTTAGTACAAAAGATACCTTTATCTACACCGAGAAGCAATTAGCTAACTTAGGTAGAGATGAACTACTTGAAGTAGGTGGATACCACAACTCAGGAGGAGGACAAACTTTGAGAACATTAATCAAGTTTGATACAGCAGAAATACAAGACATTATTAATAATAAAGCAAACGGAGGAAACGTACAAACTAATTTGCATATGTATTTAAACTATGCTAATGAACTTCCTATAGACTTTGATGTTAATTGTTACCCTATAGCAGAAGATTGGGATGAAGGGTCTGGTAAATTCGGAGATACACCAACTAACAGAACAGGAGCAAGCTGGAACTATAAAAACGCAGGAGCAGCAAACCATTGGCCTACCGGTAGTTTTCCAACATACGTTACAGCATCATTTGAAACCACTGTTTTAGGTGGAGGTACCTGGTATACCGGTTCTGCAGATAGCACATTAGAGGCTGTACAGTCTTTCAATAAAACTTCTGATCTTGACTTAGACATAGATATTACCAGTGGAGTATTAATGCATTACAGCGAAAGCTTAGACAACAACGGCTTTATACTAAAACTACCAGATAACTTAGAAAATAATCTATCAGCTTCTATTAGGTTAAAATACTACGGCAACGATACTAATACTATTTACCCTCCTAGTTTAGATATAAAATGGGATGACTACATTCACTCATCTACTCTCCCAGAGATAAATGATCCAGAAGTAGTAGTAAGTATTAAGAACAACAAAGGTAAATACACAGACGAAGGTAAACAAAGATTCAGAGTTCATGCTAGACCTAAATATCCAGCTAGAACATTCACAACATCTTCTGCCTATACAGTTAACTACACTCTACCTACTGCATCTTATTGGGGCTTGAAAGATGAGAACACAGAAGAAATGGTATTCGACTACGATAATACATTTACAAAAATAAGTGCAGATAATACTTCTAACTATTTCGACATTTACATGGACGGTATACAGCCAGAAAGGTACTATAGGTTACTTATTAAAACAGAAATAGACGGAACTACAACAATTATAGATAATGATCAAGTATTTAAGGTAGTAAGAAATGGGTAAAAAAGTAGAAATACAAAAGACTGTTTTTAATCGTAAATCCTTTCAGGAGGTAATCGACAGAGATTTTAAGTTTTTCAAAGAACTTGAACCTGTTGTAGACCCTGATACTATAGAAGAGTTATTTAGACTATATGATAAGTTGTATATTACTATTCCTATAGAAGGTCAAGGTAATACTCATCAATACTTAGTAGAAAGAAGTTCTGAACTATATAAAATAGATGCACAATTAGACAACATACAACCATTATTAGATGAAATAGCTTCTTTAAGAGTGCAGCTTTTAGACGATAAAAGACGTATACTGGAACTAGAAACATCTTTAGCAGGAGGAGGTCAACTTGACTTTGATTCTGCAGAACAAATGGAACTATTAAAATCACAACTTGGAGCAGCTAACTCTACTATAGCAACCCTAGAACAAGCTAATGCATTATCTAATCAAGCAACAGAACAAGCAACTGCTGCAGCTAACGCTGCTGCGGAAGCCGCTACTGCCGCTGCACAAACAGCATCTGAAACTTCTCAATCTTCACAAGCCACTACACAGGCAGTAACTGAGATTAAAGAACTACTTAATAAGAAAGGATCTTCCTTGAGGTATGCACGTAAAGCTCTCGAAAAACCACAAAATGCATGGGTTGCAGTTAAAGGTTTTAGAATGTACGGCAGTAGGGTAGTAAAAAACCTTTGGTGGTTATACTCAGATACTAAAGAAGATAGTAGACGTTATTCAGAAAGATTCAACAGAAGACAGCCTACTAAATACAATTACTTAATACCTAAATCTAAAGACCACTTAGGAGACTTAACTTTAGATTTTTTGATATCTGAATTAAAACAAGCAGGTTTTAAAGCACAAGAGATAGTTGATGGATGTCAAGCATTTAATAATTTTAAAAATAATGCAAGGTTTAGGTTAATTACATACAAAGATAAGGACAGAGAAGACGAAGTAGGTTACGTCTGGATAGATTAAAAGATATGATGAAAACAAAATATACTTTATTAGATGAGAACTTAAATAGTATACCTGAAAACGAGGTTATATCTGATAACGACTTATCTTTAATTGATAATTATAAAATCAATAAAAAGTTTACTGAGGGTATAGACTATGTTGAAGGGCATATTTACTCCGTTACTAATGAATTGTTGTATTCTAACTATGAGGTAGAAATACCATTCATGGATCAAATTAGTGATGAAAGTGACGGACTAAGTCAACTTAGCTTTGAACCTACAGATTTTACTATTCAATCTGGTTTTGAATATTCAGACACTAAGGTAGTAATGCACTTTCTTAAAGACCTATATACCCAATCAGGACCAACATCTAGGTTTTATATTGATAAAATAAGCAGTGACAGAAAAGAAATACTCCTTGCCTCTACAGATATAAGTGTTAACAATTTAATTAACACTACAGAAAAAATAAGAAGTAGATTTAATGAAGGAACATATTTAGAAGAAATTTACCTAAATCTAGGTAATAATGACCTTTTAATAGCAACTAATATAGATGTTTACGAACAAACCAGTAAATACACAGTTGCATTAAAGTTATATGAACCTCTACCTAATTACTATAACTTAAAACAAACAGGACAGTTAGTAGAAAAATTAAGTGATTCTGTAGCTGTAAGAGTAGATGTCACTATAACCGAAGATGCTGAAATAACACCGAAACTAAGAGGAGCTAATTTTGATGTAGAAACTGGAGCTAATTTAGCCTCACCAACAGAATATCAAACATATGATGAATTAATTAGTTTTGATTCAAATAATTCAAATAAAGAAGTACTATCTTATTTAGAAGAAAAAAGCGTAACATTAAACATAGACTACTCAGACTTATCAAACTATATACACTTTTCTTCTGCTGTTGAAAGATTAGAGAACTTTAAATATAAATTAAATTTACTAGAATCTTATGAAAACGCTTTAGTTAATATATCTAACTCTAACGTTCAAACTAACCATAATAATAAGTATAACAGCTTAATACAAGGAGTACTGAATAATTTTGACCATTACGAAAAACACTTGTATTTCGAAAGCGGTTCTACAAGCTGGCCAAAAACATCTAGTAATAAACCATACATTAACACATCAACAACATCTACAGAAGCAACCGCATGGTTTAGTTCTTCTTTAGAGGACGCTACAAACTATGATACTAGTAACTATGATATGCTTTCTAACACTATTCCTTCGTATATAGGAGAAGATAGATCAAATAGAAACGGTGTATTATTTGTGCATATGATAGGGCACCATTTCGATAATTTATGGACATACACAAAAGCAGTTTCTGATAAGTACGACAATGACAATAGGTTAGACCACGGAATATCTAAAGATATGGTTAGAGAAGCTCTTACTTCTTTTGGAGTAAAGCTTTATAACTCTAAAGAAGGTAGTAACGACTTATTTAAATACTTAATACAGGACACCTACTCAAGCGGAAGCTCAGCAGAAGTAATCAATAACTTTATAACACCTCCAGGATTACCAGATAATTCTCAACCCGTATCTAGAAAAGATTACGAAGGAGAGCTTTACAAAAGAATATACCATAACCTACCTTACCTTTTAAAAGCAAAAGGAACTGAAAGAGGTTTAAGAGCACTAATAAATTGTTTTGGTATACCTTCTTCTATATTAGAAGTTAAACAGTATGGTGGGTTACATGACGAAACAGATGATAATTTATCCACAGAAGATATAATCAAAACATACCCAGATACAGCATTAACAGGATCTATTGACAAAATAACTGTAGAGACGACTACTTCTGGTTCTGTAGGTAATGTACTATCTAGATATACATCTATCCATAAAGACGAGTTAGAAAAAGACCCGGATCTTCATAGAATAGAAGTAGGTTTTTCTCCTGCAGATTCTATAAACAAATACATTCTATCAACAGAGGTATTAACTGCAACATTTGATGACTTAATAGGTAATCCTCGAGATCTTACAGAGAATACTTATGGAAAATATGATACCTTTAGTTTTAAAAAAGCTAGAGAATACGTTTTATTTAACACAGAAAGAACACAGTTAAATGACTTTGTTAGGATTCTAAAGTTCTACGACAACGTACTCTTTAAAATGATTAAAGATTTTGTACCTGCTAAAGCTACTTTAGATACAGGGATAATAATTAAACCTCATATTTTAGAACGCAATAAAATTAAATCTCCATCTGTAGATATAAGCACTTTAGACCATGAAGGTTCTATGGAAACTGCCTTTACTACAGGTTCACATGGAGGGGCATACGTTAATGGAGATACAACGGTTTATTCAAAAGAAGTAAAAACCACTTTAGGTCTTACACAAAAACCTATAGATGATGAATCTCCAATGTTTGACGGAGAATTAAGCGGTAGTAATATTACAGTAACAGACGGTGAATTAAACAACCTTAACGTATTTAAGAAAGATACACCACCTCAATTGAGATACCAGGTAACAATAGTTAAACAAGATACAGCTGATAATTTAACTTCATTTTACGTATGGCCTGGAGCTGCTGCGAATAACGGATCAGGAGCTCAAACAGCCTGTGGTTATGATGCTAGTACTTTTGGCTCTACACCATCTACATTATACCACAACGGAGAAGGAGAATTCCCTGTAGCTGGAGATTTTGTTTTCTCTGATATTAACGCTACAACTACCTTTAATGGACAAGGAAAGTGGTGGAAACTAACAGGGGACGGTAAAAGTTTATTAATATCTGGCTCCGGAAACCATCAAGGAACAGTCGCATATGTACAAGATTGTAGCGCATATGATAATACAGCACCTTCTGGATATACTGCTACATGGGGTATGTCTCCAAAACAAATTAACGCTAGTAACTTTACAGCAGTCCCTTTTGAAATAGTAAATGGAGAGCTAGGAAGCACATACACAGCTAGTGCATACCTACAAGCAATACCTGGTACAGTAGTTACTTCTATAGGAACGGTAACCAATGCTTCTTCTTTTATAGGTAGTATAGACACTACTAATTTAGCTGATGGAAACAACGTAGAACTTGAAGTAGTATTAACAGATACAGCCGGTAACTCAGGGTCAATAGCACCTGTAGCAACCACAGTACCAAATGCTAGTCTGATAGCAACAGTAAAAGCAGTTCAAGGACCTTCTGGATACAGTATAGACTTCAAGACAGACGGTACATATACTACGTCAGCTACAACTAGTACAGACGGTAATTTCTATTTAAAAATAGAAAATATACCCCCCGGACAAACCGGTACAGTTTATTACGGGCTTGTATCAACAGGAGGAGGTACAGCTTACTCAAACTCACAAAACCTTAGCAACCTACAGGTAGTAGGTGGTGTATTAAAAATAACAATACCAGACTTCGCACATGCATTAGCAAACGGAACCGTTACAGTCACCTTTTATATAGTAGATACTGCTAACAACCAAGGACCAAATGCAACCGACAGTATTACTCTATTAAAGACAACCGGTAAACTAATGCCTGCAAGTACAACAGTAGGATACACAGGAGGTTCACAAACCTTTACAGTTCAAGTAACTCCTTCAAGCACCTCTTGGACTGTAACATCTTCACAAACCTGGGTTAGTATTAGTAATGGATCCGGAACCGGTCCTTCTAGTAATGTAACAGTTTCAGCAGGGTTTAACGGCGATGTAAACGGTAGAATTGCTTTAATACGTTTGAATACCTCTAGTGGTCAACAGTTAGATTTTTCTAACTTTAACCAAGACGCTAACTGTATAGACCCTGAAACAAACATCAGAATCGGAAACGGAACAACAATTAAAGCTAAAGATATAATAGTAGGTACAGAAATTAGAACACAAGACGAAACTACTTTAGAATGGACATTAGCATTGGTAAATGAAGTTAAGGTACATAAAGAAAATTCAAAAGTTAAAATTATTTTTGAAGATGGTTATTTAATATGTTCTCCTGAACATAGGGTATATGTAGATAATAAAACTGAATACATAGCAGTCTCTAAATTAAAAGATGGTGACATACTGTCTGGTAAAAAATATATTTCTAGCGAAAAACAAGAACCAGGAGATGTAATAAACCTATCTGTAGAAAAAGCACATACATATATTAGTAATGGAATACTGTCTCATAACAATAAACAGTTCCAATAATATATAATTTAAATGGTTCATATTTATAATAAAAAGAAACAATGCCGGTAAGTCAAGCATCATTTTCAAATAACGCACCTGACGATGGAGAGATCAGAATACTAGTTCAGACTATTAACAGTGTGGACTTTATTAAAGCAGTTACTGTTTCCAATCAAGATTTAGATGGTAATAATATTAGAATCTCTTTAAACGAAGTAGAGTCTATTAGAGCAGCTTTAACTGGCTCTGCAATAACTGGTACAGATAGTAAAAGTATCCTCCAAGTAGAAAGCATATCAGAAAAGTCAAACTATTTCTTTTTAGATACAACCGACCAATCAATAATTAGCGCTAGCAGTGACCCATCCCAGGTAATAGGTATATCTCCTTTTCTTACTCAACCTTTTTTCTATAATAATTATAATGCATTAATTAGTAATGCATCAGAACCAAGACCTTCAGTAAGTAAATTTGACGTAGATAGAGTTTCAGGTTTTGTGCATCCGTCTAACTATACAGCAATTGCTGGTATTGGAGAGTTAGACTTTGCAGATTTGAAATTTAACAGTAACGGTGTAGAAAGATCAGCAACATCAGTAAACCAATCAACCTGGAATACAAGTAACTTTGAACTTTCTGGTAGTACAACTACAGCTCAAACCTTTAGAGGGGACAGAAACGTAACTATACGGGTGGATAATACAAATATAGAAGAAGCAGTAGGAATCATACAGAGCCCGGTTATATCAATGAAACCAGAGTTCTTTGAAGACCCCTCAGCTTATGCTACTATTAACTCTTCTTTAAATGTAGAAATTGATAACACACCTGACTTTAACAGTGGTAACCTGATTACAGCTTCTTTAGCTACACAGACTTTTGTAAATGGTAATATAGAACATAATACAACACCATTTGCTACCTCACTAACTCCTAATACATTCTCAGGAGACGACATTTATGTTAGACTACACCAGAAGAATACAGTAGTTTCATCTAATAAAGGTAATAATACTTCGGAACAATCAGAAATTACTATCAAATCTTTCTTCTATACTAAACCTCAACTTTCAAAGCTATTAGAAGTAAGACAGTATTTTGATCAACAAGACCCATATGCTCCTTTAGCACAGGTGCAAGACTCTAACTACACTACTACTGGACATACTAACGCTAGATATAATGGAACAAAAACCACAGAGGATGACTACTCAGGAATAGAGCCATTTTTAGCAGCAACACCAATACAGGGAACAACCTACAGAATAGATGAAGATGATAATTTTATTTGTTCACAAAGTTTAGATGACAGAGACCTTGAAGATTTTTTATTTTTAGGTTCCGGTAATATACCTACATTAGGAACATCTGATCTAGGAGTAATAACATCCACTGCTTTCATAGACTCAACAGGCTCAACAGGCAATGTACTTGGTACTGCAAATGATCAGTCTTTTAATATGACAGTGAACATAGGGTTAAATAACAGGGTGATAAAAATAAAACCAGGGAACGTTCTACTTTTAACTGACCCTAATAACGGCAACACTGAAGTAGTATTAGTAACAAATAATCTACAGGTCACAGAAACAACTGCTCCTTACGCTGTTAGTCTTACTACAAGAGAAATACAAGTAAGTAGAAGGTATGATGGAGAATCAACTAATCATACTTTCCCTGACGGTACAATAGTAGAAGCATTTACTGATACTAGAATATTCAAACTGGAAGGTAGTAGATTAATAGCAGTAGATGAGAAAAAAATCTGGATAAAAGACAATAGAACAGTATTAAAAACAAACAATAGTGGGTATGTTATAAGTTTATCAACCACTTGTACAGTATAAAACAATAAATTCGTATATTTATAATATATAAAAGTTAGAAAATGGGATACTTAAACAATTCAGTCGTCACAGTTGACGCAATCTTAACAAAAAAAGGTAGAGAACTACTAGCTAGAGGAGATGGCTCTTTTAGAATAAGTCAATTTGCACTTGCAGATGATGAAATAGACTACACTCTCTACAATACTACTCATCCATCAGGATCAGCTTACTTTGGTGAAGCAATCGAAAATATGCCTCTACTAGAAGCATTCCCAGATGAAACTCAAGTAATGAAATATAAGCTTACTACATTACCTAGAGGTACAGCAAAGCTACCTATTTTAGAAGCAGGTTATGCATCTATTACTTTAAAGCAAGGAGCTTCTCTAACTATTACTCCTCAAACTTTAAACTTCTTAGGTACTTCACAAGCATTTGAATCAAGTGGATATACAGTAACTATAGCAGACGTAAGGCTACTTTCTAACTTTACAGGAGTAGGTATTAACTCATCAGAAGCAGAAAGATTAAACGAAACTACTACTCTAGGTACTAATGTATCTAAAACAGTAATAGGTACTTCAATTAACCTTTCAGGAACAACTATAAACACATTATTTGGATCAGCTAGAAATACACTAACAAGTACTATAACAATTATAGGAAGAGATAGTGGAGCTAGAATAACTATTCCAATAACTATAACTAAAGTAAACTAATAAGATATGTCATTTAAACCATTCGACTCTGAAGACGTAATAGTAAGTGCTGATTCTATATCCTCAACTGTATGGAGTACAGGAGCATATGAACTAACCACAGCTTTCAGTTCTTCAACACAAGAAGCTGCAACTAGCGGGGACTATTATTTAAACGTATTCCACACCTCCTCAGCAGTACCTGATGCAGAAGTACAGTTTTCTATAGCTTACGGAGAAAAAAACGGTAACGGATCAACAGTATACAATTCAGCAGTCTCAGGTAAATCACCTTCTTCTACTATATATGGACAGTACAGGTCTTTAGTACTTGGAGATGAGGATAAGGATTTTAATTTTGGAGGACAGACAGAAGGAGATAAAGGTATATTCGTAATATCAGTAGACCGAGCAAGATATAAAGAAAAATTTCTTCCTGGTACATTTAACCTTGTGCTCAATGACGGAAGTACTACACTTAGCTTAACTGATGATAGTACATTAACCTCTACTGTAACCTATAACGATGCAGGAAGAGTGTATGAAATTATATCTGGTTCTAACGGAACTTCATTTGATGGTGGAACAGGATACACATCAGGCACTTATATAGCATCATATGGTAAATTTTTACCGGACGTAGGGTTAATCATATTAAACGCTAAAGCACTAACAACAAATTTACAAGTAACAGCTTATCAACCACTAACAGGATCAGCAGTTACTAATGGTGCAAATAATACAATTCTGTATGATATGATAGATAACGGAAACTCATTTAAACTTAACTCAGAAGAAACTATTTCTTCAAATTATGTTTTTGTTAGAGTACGTAATAGTGAATTCAATTACTCTAATAACCCTTCAAACATTACAGGATCAGGAGAATTGAGACACGATAGCATGGTTAATAACCCACAGGCTTATATCACATCAGTAGGGCTATATAACGATAATAACGACCTTTTAGGAGTTGCTAAATTGTCTAGACCTTTATTAAAAGACTTTACAAAAGAAGCTCTAATAAGAATCAAACTTGATTATTAATGAATGGCTGCTTACAAAAAACTAAAACAACAAGATCACTACACAACAACCTATGTAGCGCATAAAAAGTATCAAATTGATGCTAGTGAGCATACTGCATATGGTATTGAAACATACCTTGGAGTCTCAGGTTCAGGAGATTGGTTATCTAGTACAAGCACTAAACAGCTACCAGGAACTGATTTTGAACATTACAGCAGATTAGTTTATAATAGCATACACCACTTATATTACTCAGGATACGACGATAAAGGGCTTCCAAGCTCATCCGTAAATGAACTATCAGGTTCAGCCTATGAAAACTATCTACAGAGTTCATATACTGAATATCAAAGATTAGCTCAATCAAAATTTACAGTTATATCTATACCTCAAGCTCACTTCGGAACTAACATTAAACCCGGCAGTGTGCGATTGGAACCAGGAATTATAGGATCAGGGTCTAACTACCTATTTGATTCTTCCGACGCATCTGGTAACTTTATATCAGAAAGCTACAATGAAGAAGTAGATACAATGTATGGAGCTTCTGAAGTATTAGGAGATGGAGATTACGTATTCGACGAAGAAAACTACATAAACGAAACAGAATCAGAATTCGTTATACATGCTGATGATGAGTGGAAAACTACCCTAGTAGATGACGGAAACGGTAACTTAATATTATCCGCTTCATCACCTCAACGAATTGTAGGTAATGTTATATACAGTCATGGGTTAATAGTAATAACAAATCCTTCTGTAGGAACATACTACCAGAACTATTTTAGTGGAAGCTTAACTTGGAATGCATCTCATCCTATTTATACATATAACTACCATTGTGAGGTAAAAGAAAGTGATTTTAATTTTTCTCAAAACCCATCTACCACAACCGGATCAGATGGAGTCATAGCAGACAATATTACTGGAAGTTACTTTACTCCTTACTTTACAACAGTAGGTCTATATAACGACACAAATGAATTAATTGCTGTAGCTAAAATGACTCAGCCTATTCCTACGTCGGATAATAATGATACAACAATACTAGTTAAATTAGATATGTAACCATGGCAATAACGTTAAGAACAAATAAAGGTACAGCACTATCATATGAAGAAATGGACATTAACTTGAGTTCATTTTTTTACTCTGCATCTCTATCCACAGATTTATCTCAATTAAGTCTATACACAACAGGAAGCGGTGTACAAGCCGGAACCTCTTTAGATATACCTCTAAACCCATATACTGGATCTGCTCCACAAGTAGCAGGTAATGTAGGAGAATTACAATTTAAAGCTAACAACACACAGTTTGGAGGAGCAACTGAATTAAAGTATGATAGCTCTGGAGGTGGATTAGTAATTAACGATACAAGTCTAGCAACAGGAGAAAGATTAAAAGTCAAAGACGGTGCACTAGTTGTAAAAAACTCAGAACTTAGAATAGCTTCTGGACAATACTCAGCTAGTTTAGCTTATGGAGGTACTACACATGATTTAACTATCCGTAATTTATTTGAAGGAAACGATGCAGATATAATCATTCAAACCGGAGGTAGTGAGTCTTTTAGAATTAAAGGAGACGGAACTTTTGCTACAAGAGGAGCAGATACTAGTCTTGGAGACGCTGTAATAAGCGGTAGTGTAGTTTTCGGTAAAACACATGAAGACACATATCGTTCAAAACTATTTACATGGGATTCATCAGATACTAGAATTGAAAATAACTTAGGTAACAATCTTCTAAAAGGAAATTCAAGAGGTATTATATTAGAAGGACCACAGTCAGCACATGTACTAATGGGGATTCAATCCTCAACAGGAGATGAAGGTTTTACGATTATTAAGGCAACACCAACATCTAGTGAGGATCCAACATACAACTCAGTTATCGCTCATTTTGGAGCAGACGGTAATGTAGGGATAGGTACAACAGCAACACCAACAGGATATCAACTATCCGTAGTAGGAAGTATATCCGGATCTAACGGACTTAATATAGGTGGTAACTCAGTTATTACAGGATCTATTACAACTAATGCTACTTTAAACGTAAGTGGTTCAACAACCCTATCAGGATCCGTAACCCTTAACACAGTAGGTAATGCAGCAAGTGCAACTAACTATAATTACCTTGTAAGAGAAAGTAATGGTAATGTAACACAACAGGTGAATGCAGCACCAATTCCTCAAGGAGGTATTATAATGTGGTCTGGAGCAGTTCAAACACTTCCTAGTGGATGGGCACTCTGTAATGGACAAACACAAAACGGAGTAACAACTCCAGATTTGAGAAACAGGTTTGTAGTAGCTAGCAATAATTCAACAGGAACACCAACTACTACTATTAGCGGAAGTGCGGTTTCAACAGGAGGAAATACTAACCATGATCATTTTGGTTCTACTCAAGCTCATACTTTGACGTTTGCACAAATGCCACAACATACACATCAATATAAAGATTCTTACTATATTGAATATAATAACCCAGGTGTAGGTCAAAACGGAGCAATAGGCGGAGTAGATAATGTAGGTCCGACAAAATACAAAGGAAGTGGAGATAGTGACACAGATAATAAATATGTATACTGGAGATCTGGTACTACTGCACAAACAGGTAACAGCACAGGACACGATCACGATATCACAACATCATACCATGTACCTACATTTTACTCTTTAGCTTTTATTATGTATACGGGCTAATAAGATAATAAGAGCGTATTTATAATAAAAG
>Ga0098046_1000195_pt1 | contig 22774 bp, 18 predicted proteins | sample 11BtaG_FD_77067 | JGI IMG/M metagenome (GOLD analysis project Ga0098046, IMG submission 77067) | Marine viral communities from the Subarctic Pacific Ocean - 11B_ETSP_OMZ_AT15265_CsCl metaG | ecosystem: Environmental > Aquatic > Marine > Oceanic | place: Pacific Ocean | collected 2015-01-16
GTTGTATCACCGGGAGGAGCTTGTGTAGTATTAAAAGCGTGTGGACCTACTTGACGCTGTTCAATAGGCGTCATTATCGGTGCTCTCTCAACAAAGTTGCCTTGTCTTGCATCATTTCTTGTAAGGTTATCAAATATAGCTAATAAATCTCTACCTATTTCGTTTATTTTCTGCTCTGATATGCCTACTGTACGAAGTAATCTAATGTAATAAACTGCACCTTTGTCTAAATCTTTTTCAATAGCGCTTATCCATTTTTTTAAATCAAACTCTCCAGAAAGAGATGAAGGTAGTTTAGGATAACCTAAAAACGTAAGTAAGTCTTTTAAATCTCTACCACTATGTTTTCTTGTAATACTACCTTCAGAGACTAATGCTAAAAACTTATTATATAAATCAGTATCATAAAAGAACTCTCCTATAATATCTCCTCTTTTACCAGCACGTTTACCTCCCGCTTGGAGCAATGTAGATTTTGTTCTTCTTGGGCTATTTGCAGGAACGCCTAATACGTCAAGTCTTGCATTATAATCCTCAACTGATATCTTTAATCTTGGGTCATCAGCGCCTACAGAAACGTTTGTTGCTTCTGATACTACATATTGACCTGCGATTAATGAGCTTAAAAAGCTTGCGCAAGATAAGTTAAGAGTTGTAATAATATTACCAGTGCTAATATCTGCACTTAGACTATAGTTTATATTTTCAATAGTAAATAAATGTGATAAAAAGTCGCCATCTTTAACACGAGAGTTATCGATTTTATCTGATAGTGATGGAGCAACTTTTTGCCTTATAGCAATAAATCCACCTGGGTCTAATCTGCCACCACCATTTCTAAACATAACCTGTATATGCTCAAAAGGTATTTTCAGACTTATGTTTGAAGTGTGATATGGAGAACTGTGGCTTTCTTGTATATCTAAGTCTGTAATGAAAGGTGATAGAGGTATTGGTATGTTGATATCGTGGTTGTGATATGTAATGTTAAAGTTTTGACCAAACGAATAACCTGTATCATTAGTTAAATATTCTTTAACTTTCTGTATGAGCCATTCAATAAGTTTTATAACAGATTTACCGTTTTGACCGCCTTTGCCATCTTTTAAATCTGCAGCATCTGCAACTGGCCAAGGTATAGGGTTCATAGTTTGTGTTATAGAATTGAATGTATCATCTGGACCTATAATGTTGCCTGATATTACAGTATCATTTTTAAAGTTAATATTATCAGTATTACCGCCAGATGCTGACGATGGAGAATATGAACTACCACTACTGCTTGGTTGATTTTGTTTTGCCATTGTCTATATTTCTCCCTATAGCGTAGGTATTTTATTCTTTAGTTTTAACAAGTCGTTAATGCCTTTTATTGCATCATTGATAGATGTTACAACATCTCCATTTGATGACTCGTAGAATGTTGCTAGCTTCAACATTGCTTTTGTGTTTAACTCAACTGCTTGTGCATTCGCAAATAACTGGTCTTTAAGTTTATCATTAGCTTCTACTAACTGAACTAACTTGTCTGTATTATTACCTTTGTATGTTTCTTGAACTCGTTTAAACTGACCTTTAGCAGTTGCTGAAGATAAAGGTGTTGCTCCTGTTCGAACTCCACCTACTTGTCCTTTGCCTGATGCTATAGCCTTTTCGATAGCTGTTTGACCAGCGCCTCCTGTATCTGATAATGCAAACTGTATTTCGTCTTCATCTAAACCATTACCAAGTAATCTTGCAACGATAACATCTTCAGACATACCAGCATCTCTCATTTGAGCTACTTTTTGTTGTGCAGTTCTATCAGTAGCCATCTTTCGTGCTTCTCTCATAATCTGCACGCCAGTTGCACCTCCTCCGAGTTTTTCTCTTGCTGCTCTAATATCAAATGCCATTGACATATTCTGCCCTAAAGAGCTAAACATTGATGATATGCCTCCAGTTGTAGCATCCATCATCTGTTGATGCGTCATAAACCCTCTGTTTATAGCATTAGGTATGCCCTTAAAAGATGTTGGGACACCGGCAGAAGCTTCAAACCCAACAACTTCGTTAAACATTTGAGACCTTACAGCATCATTTAAACCAAACATATTAGCTTGAGTTCCAAGATTACGCACACCTTCAGCAATCTTATTCATACCACGAGCACCTCGACCCATACCTGCACCGAAGAATGCTAAATCTTGTGGTCCATTAAAAATACCTCTTGCTCCACTACCTCTTGCCTGTAGTTCTTGTATACCTCCTAAGACAGTTGAACCAAAACCTACGTTTTTAAATCTGAATATCTCACGAGCAGAAAAGCTTCTCTCTTGCGCATCTCTTGCAAATCTAAATCCACCGGTTGTTGCTACATCTAATAAGTTCTCCATAGCCATTTCTGGACTATATCCTAAAGCAGCAGCAGCACCATTTGGGTTTGCTGTTTTAGATACTCCAGCAGTTGCGTTCTTGCCCCTAAACGACTCACCTCGAGATACTGCAGTTCTAAATGCAAGTCTTTCTAAGTTTATCATTTCTCCAGTGCGTTCACCTATAACTCCCATATTTTGTGCTATTGAGCCACCTAAACCAAAAGGTATACTTGATGCAATGCCTTGTATTGTTGTTCCTTTACCAAAACTACCAATACCTAACATATTTTTACCGACTTTTTGCATTACTCCACCGAAGTTTTTAAGCCGTTTATCAAATGGGTTATTTACTTCGATATCACCAAAGGGTGTTGGTATTTTAAAGTCTGCGAAGTTTAAAGCTGTGCCTGCTGTAAACATACCCAATCCAATACCAATACCTCCTTCAGCCTTATCACCTCCTCCATCTTTACCACCTCCTCCGCCACCTCCTTTACCTCCGCCTCTGCCTCCACCTTGTGAACCAGTCCCGCCTCCGCTTACTCCAGCTCTTTTCTGAAGATTTAACTGCTCAAATACTCCCATTGGGTCTCCACCCACACCGCCCATAGAGCCACCGGCACCTCCTTTACCCATAGATGCTGCTACTTTATTTAATGCAGCAACAAGTTTGTTATTAGAAGCTATCAGTTTGTTTATAGAGCCACTTAGACCTGCCATACCACCTTTACCAGGAGCTCCTCCTGCACCACCAAAGCTTGGTAGTTTAGAAGCTGCAGCACCTGCGGCTCCACTCATAGCAAAAGGATTAGTAGCTGATGCAGCACCTAAGTTGTTTAAACCGCCAAACTGTGCGCCGCTAAAGTCAGGCATTTGAGGACCGGCTTGGCCGAAAGCTGATAAGGCATCTAATGCGCCTTGTGGAGCTGCGTTATTTGGTCCTGCTCCTCCGAGTAATGGTATCATAAGTTATTCTCCTATTGATATTTTTTAAGCATTTCTATTAGTGAGCTATTATCACCTTCAGCAAAAGCTTTCTCCATTTCAAAGATAGACTTATCAGCAACGATTTCATCTTTGATACTGTCGATATCAAGCTTAACGTCTGATTTGATATCCTTTGCTGCTCTTAATGTAATAACTTCTTTCTTTTTGATTGCTTCTCTTGTTTTGCTATTATAGTCTTTATAAAGAATATCAAACTGCTCTTTTTCTAATGAAAGTAAAGACATTTCAATGTTCTCCCAAGAGATTATTTCTTGAGTATCTAATATCGGGAGCGGAGTAGTTTCTAATTTATTTCTCACTAAAACGAAAACGGGGTTTGCTCTCGTGCTCATCACTCTCGGTATTGTTGTTTCGAAAAAATGCGCCTTCGTGCTGAAGAAGCCTCCCTCCTAGCTCAAAACAAAACTCTAAGTCCTCCCCTGCAGCTTCTAATACCCAGGATGGAGGTGTATCTAACTGACAAACAATACGAGCAATACATAGATGCCTGTTTTTTGTTTCATAAGGTAGTCTATCAAAATAAACACCATCAGAGAGTGCTGATAATACTCTTTCATATTCTAAACGAGCTTTACTGTCCATAACCTTAGAGATAAGTTTAGTTTTCTTAATACTACCATCATCAAGAATGTATTCTAACGGTAGTTCTTTCTTACGTTTCTCAAAAGTATTATCTTCTTTGGACAGCTGCTCAGTTTTCTTTTTCTTTTTAATATCAGCTACTGTAGGCTGTTTATCAATCTTTTCATCAGTCTCTTGTTTAAGCTTTACTAAATCCATTTTAGTTCTCCCTTTTAATGGTATTACATATCTTAATTATATGCTAAGTTATGTTTTTATATAAATACTTTAAAAGAGTTTTATAAAATGTTAAGCATCACTTAAATAAATAAAATAAAGTTAAGTCTAAGCAATATTTAGATGTCGTTTTTTAAACAAAAAAAAATCGTTTCTCTTAAGACACCGAATGATGCACAGTAAAAGAAACGACTTAATCTATATGTTTATAGGTAATATTGTAAAAGTTTAAACAGAGATAAACGTGATTACTCCTTTTATTACTCTAAACCATCAGGATGTCTGATAAGATATAGTGCATCAACAGATACCTGCACACCCATTAGACTGCCTCTATCAACAACGATGCTTTGTGATGATGGACGACATCCTACAACAGTGTAAATCTTTTTATCTCCATCTTGAAGTTCGCCTTCTGCAGCAGCTTCGGCAGCGCTGTCATAAAGTTCCAAATCAAATGGACGACTTGTAAGAGCATTGTTTGTACGAGCTTCTGCTGTAGGATTTTCACCATCAGGAGTTTGCTCAGTTGTAATCATACTACCTTCATCAGCTTCGTCAGCAGAGAGGCCATTTCTATCATTAGTCTTAAAAATTCTAATAAAGTTGATTGTTGCGGTGACGATACGAGATATTGGTGTAATCTCACGGCTATCGATAAATCCTAAACTCTCAACACGACCATTAAGTTGACTTTCTTGTATAGATATACCAGTAGCATACCCAGCAACTTTACCGTCAATTTTAACTATAGCTTTTGCGCCTGTTATTATATTTGCCATTGTTTATCTCCTTTATTGTCCAGCTACAATGTTAGCTGTAATGCGAATGAAGTTGAGTGGCTCAATGAGTGCAACGTCAAAATCTACGAAAACCGTGTCAGCACTTCGTCTAACAGCAATGTTTTTAAAGTCTTGGATAGCACCCAGTTCACGCAAATCAGATAAACGGCTTTTAGCAAGAGTTTTAACTCTATCAACTGTTGTATTTGTAATACGTGAGCCTAACTCAGAAGTTAAGAATTTACGAAGTTCCTTAGAACATATGTCAATACTTTCACGGCAAGAAACCTCAGTGTTTACTGATAGGTTATCTTTTCTATATGAAGTCAAAGACCTTACTATTTCTAAATCATTACTTGGCCCAAGTTTAACAGCAATAACACTCTTCTGTGCAACACTATTGCTATCACGCTCTCTGCTCCATCCTTGAGTTGTATCAAAGATGCTAAGAGACTTACGAGTTAAAGGCTCTGCAGGAGGTAAAGCACCTTGAGCACACATTAAGTAATATGCTAAATACTCAGGACCTTCACTTCTTCTTGCACCTTTATGGTCTGCAAATGTAATACTCTGGCCACAAACTGATAATCTCTCATCATTAAGGGGTAATACGAAGCCTGTATATAGATTAGCAAGTGAAATGCCTGCTGTGCCGCCTACATATCCATTTCTTTCTCTACCTAAAAGACCTGCTGCTGCAATATGTGATTTAAGAAGAATATGATGGTCTGCATCTTGTGAAAGGATTGTAATGGTTGATAAATCAGAAGCTTCTACTGCTTCTAATGCAGCAGCATAGTTTATATCTGATGGTGCACCACCGTCGGCGCCTGCAGAAGAAGGAGCAGTTAATGCAAAGTCATCAAGTATTTCATATCCACCTGCTAAAGTTGCCTCAAAAGGTAAATCAGAGAAAGCTTCAATAGTCTCAATGAGTTTTGCAGTATGTGCGTGCAATACCTTGTTGATGCTACCACCTGTGCCATTAGTAAAGCTCATAACATCAAGCTTAGCTGGGTCTGAGAATGATAGTGCAAGAGGAGCTAAAGCTGCAGGTAATACTGCAACTAACTCATCCATACGTGAGTAATCTGATAATGTAAAGTTTTGAGCAGCCTGACCACTCGGTGTATATGTGAAAACGCCTGCCGAAGAAACTGCAATAGCATCTCCATCAGCAAGTGTAAGCTGTAAGTGATTACTACCGTCGATTAAAAATACTCCATCTTGGTCTTGCCACGGTGCTCTAATCGTTAGTTTATAATAGTCTGCATTCGCAGCCAACTCAGCAGGTAATGTAGAAGGGTCGTCAAGTTGTAAACGTAAGTTATTACCTTGACCACCGTAATATGTGCTGCTTAATGTTAATGCAAGTGCTGCTGATGCGTTGTTTAATGCAAAAGATGCTGCAGTGCTTTGGTTTGCACTAACATATGTAATGCTTCGTGCGATACCGCTTGCGTTTGATAATGAAGACTTATAAATCTTATCGAGTGTTAGAAGCTTTGCATCCATTGGATAAACTTCAGTGAGGTCGAAACCTCCACTACCAAACTTATAAGCTGTCTCAGGTTTGAGTATGGGAAAATCTCCCACTACACAAAGGTTTTTCGCGCCAAGTTGTCCTGTTGTATCGAGAGTATTTACAACATCGACGACAACACTTGGTTCGAAAAGTCTTGTGCCTCTAAATGTAATTGATGATGGCATATTATCTCCTTAATATATTACGTAATATTTTTTTCATTTAGTTTTCGACGATGGTGGGGTTTAACTCCCAAGGTAAGTTGAAAGCAACTTCAGGTGGCTTAGCATTTATTTGTCTTTGCGCTCTATACCTTAATGAACGACCATATACGTCAACATTACTGGTAATCACATCATCTTCAATGTCAAGGCTTGTGCTACTTACAAACTGTATGTTTAAATATCCCATAGCTAAGAAGTTTTTCTTAAATATTAGCATTGATGTCTGAATTGTTCTCTGCAGAACCCTCATTGCATCTAAGTCGTCGCAATAAATATTTAAGTCGCAGTCTTGATTTACTAAAAGTGATAACTGGCCTTGCATACCTCTATTACCTAAAGGCTGAAATGTGTCTGCGCTTTTTTCATCTATAGAAATAGTTATCAGCGGAAACTTTTCGTGCCTTTTTCTTAATGCTATATCAAACTTAATGTCTAATGATGCAAGTTTATTGTAATAGTTTTCTCTTAAAGCTGGAGCAACATCAAAAAACAGAGCTTCAAACTCCACTTTATTGTCTACATAGTATTTAATACCATTAGCTATTGTATGTGATATGTGTAAATCAGTAACACTCATTAGTCAATCTCCATTATACATTCAACCTGTATTGGCATTGCAGTAGCTATTTCGATTGTATTCGTCCTAACAAAAGTATCTCTTATTGTATGAGGATGTCCTACAACAGTGAATGTAGGTGAATAATAATAACTTACAGCAACTTTAGCACCTACGGGAGGTGTGTTTGCAGGGTTATTAAAAGTTATGACCTTACCGTTTAACGTCGTATCTGATATGGGTATTTCTGCATTTAACTGTGCTAATCCATTTACATCAGATGGATAGATATATAGTATATTTACTTCAGTTGGACCGGTTGATAGTTGTATAGAGCGTGTTGTGGGTGTTTCTCTTAAAGAAAGTTGGCCTGCTACTGAGACTTCAATAACTTCACGTTTAACCGTTACGCTATCTAACATTCTAAACCTATCACCATAGCTTGGTAAATGCTCAGGTTCTAATGTAATCTTACATCTTTCTTTTCTGTGAAGTCCATATTTTTCTACGGTTTCTTCTCCTGCTGAAGATGTTAGGATAGCTTTTACTTCTTGTGAAGAGTGTCTAATAAATCCTGCACCTGCACATTTTGGGCAAGCAGAGTTAGGACCTGCTTCATCTGCATCAATATCAACTACATTCATTAAGTTCATACCAAGAGATGTTGCTGATTTAAGAAAACAAGGGCAACTTATAGTTTGCTCCCATTGAAGTCTTAATCCTTTTTGTTGTATTAGTTTTCTAAACTCGCCTATTCTAAAATCAGCACGTGTTTTAGTTAGACTTTGCTGAGGTGTAGGCAATAACATTAGAAACCACTCGCAATCTTAGGCATTTTATACCTTTTCTTAAGAGTTTTCATCGTTGTTTTAAGTTGGTCTTTATATGAGATTATCTTAGCTCCAAAACCTGCGCTTGTTGCAGATGCAGTTGTTGCAATGTTTTGGCTTAATCCATCTACAGCTAAACTAAACTGTCCAATACCGGCGCCAGCTAATAAATCGCCGGCAGTATCTAAAGGAAGTATTGCTGCAGTGTATAGGATTGCTTTTATGATAAGGGATGGGACACAATGTAGTTTAAATGATATAACCATATCGCTTACTGCAGGAGTTATATCTGTTTCTACAGAGAATGTTTTATCACCCTTGTTAAAAACCTTTATTTTTGGGACTTGAGCATTAGCAATATTGCCATTACCATCGTCTGTTATTTCGAATATAAAGTTAGGCCTATCTAATAACTTTTCAGCAATCGCGATGTCTAAAACTTGCGTTGTGCCCTGAGGTATTGTTATTGTGCCTTCTAATAGATTAAATCCTGATGTATAATCGTATGTAAAGTAAGCAGGCACACGGCTTGCTGCATTATAGTTTGATATTGGGTCAATGAGAAGAGGTAATACATTACTAAAGTTAAATGTGCCTATGCTTTCTGCTGTAGGAATAAGTGCAACAGTTGATGTATCAGCTGAAGTTATGTTTAACCATTGCTGTGGGATTTCAACTGGACTATAGTTGCCATAACTAATCTGCAACTTATCAACATTTTTTAGTGGACGTCTATCTAACTGATTAGAATACCACGCCATTCTTTGGTCATTATATAAATCATATCTTTCGCCTGATACTTTAAAAGGCTCTATGTTTATTTCTAACTCTTCTTCGATTAGTGATATTGCTTGGTCAATGCTTTGCTCAAATAACTCATCAGGGAAAGGATTACCCGCATCATCTGTTAAATCTATCCCAGTTAGCATAGTCTTTTTTAATAAATCAACTGTAATAATGTCGCGTAATACTAAAGTCATTGCACATCCTTTTTAGAGTTATCTGTTTAACGTACGTTTTATCTATTTAGACAAGTTGTATGTTTTTATATGTTAAGCATAAAAGCTCAACTGCGTTTATATGATGTCGTTAAAAAAATACCTCCAAGGTGAGGGAGAGCGAAACACCAAGGAGGCTAAAAAACAAATGAATGTTTATTTAATAGATTTTAAAGTTTACCGCTCAAAAACTTTTAGCTAAGAGAAGTATTAACCCTTAACGTTGCGAAGTACGAAGTTCTTACGTGGGACCTTAACTGAAGGTGCACCGAAGAGCATAAGAAGGAACTGCTTAGCAGCGCCAACCTCAGCAAGAGGGCGACGGATAAAGTCAAGAAGACGTGCAAACTCGATGGTGTTTTGGTCCATCTGAGAAATCAATACGCTATCACAATCTTGTCGCTCAAATCCAGCATCAAACCAAGGAGTGCCGAGGATTTCATCAGCACGGATTTCACCGATAAGCTCAGCAGCTTTAATAACTTGAGCAGCAGTTGCAGCAGCACCGATTTTTGCACGATATACGCGAACGTATTTGCAGTTATTAAGAGCGTTAAGCTGGATTTTAGGAATAGCATCACTGTGGACTGTAAGAGCTGCAGAAACTACAGGAGCTCCATAACCCTTCTTGCTTACTGGAACGAAGACATAACGGAAATCACCTTGGTGGTCGCCTACGCCTACTGCTCCCCAACCATTCTCTGTGCCGAAGTTAGCATCATCACCGAGGAACTCTGCTTCGGTACGAACAACTGCAGAAGCGATAACAGCCTGTGCCATATCATTACCTGCAGAAGCAACTGCGGGTGGCTTAAGACGACGGCTGATAAATGGTGCAGCAACAACAGGAACTGGTCCCATTGGGCCCATAATGTGGATACGAGGGCCAGCACCGAGAGTGTGTACGCCTTGGTCTCCCTGATTAACGAGAACCATTGAGTCGTGACGACCATTCTGTGCACTATCAGCAATCAACTTGCTATACTGACGTGGAGACATAAAGATTGCGTCTGGAGCGCCGAAACGAGGAGCGCTATAAAGCTCTCCAAGAACTTCGTGAAGCTTAGAGCCGGTAAGTGCAACACCCTCAAGGTCTTCTTGATTTTGGCTAAATGCTTTACCGAACTGGTAAGGGTTGCGGTCTGTATCGCCATCACGCTCGATTTGCTTCATAACACCGTCGAATGCGAGGTCGTTTACATCTTCATCACCATAGAAGCACTGGACTTCCATCTTACGAAGAAGGCTCATTGTGCCTCTCTCAGTTTCGAGTGCAAGTGCGTCAGCGTTTTGACCAACGATACCTACAAGAGTAGAAACATCAGAGATGGCTCGTTTTTCGGCCATATACTTGATTTTAACTGATTTACGGCTATACTGTGAAGTTGAAGAACCGAATGAGCTATCCCCGCCACCTTCTGAGATGAATGGGTCTAAATCCTCACCGTGGCTATCAATAACAGCATACTCGTGGATGGTGTTAGTAGCTTGGACTTTAGGTAGCATTGGCCATAGAGCCAAATCACGCATAGTGTGTGCAGCTGATGCTAAAGTTCCCTCAATGCTCTGAGGCATAATGGGTGAAAGTGGTCCACGAAGGTCGTTTCCGGAGCCGTCGAGAGCCTGATAACCTACTTGGCTGTTCTTTTGAAGAGCATCATTTAGGCGGGTAAGTTCGTTAATAGTAACGTTTTCATTGATATTTGGCAACATATTAGTTTCTCCTTAAAAATTTACTTTATCAATATCTACACCCGCCTCTAAGCGAGAAATCGCTTTAAAGAGCTGGGCTTTACGGTTGTAATCAGCAGTGTTGAGCTCTGCTACAGCTTTACGTATCATATCTTGTCTATTGAGAGGTGTAGCAACTACTTCCTCAGTGATATCCTCAGCAACAACAACGGTCGCTGATTTGACAACAGGCTCATTCTCAAGCTCTTCTACTTTTTTAGATAGCTCTTCGATTTCCTCTGTTTTCTCTTCTACAGACTTATTGATTTCTTCGGCCTTAACCTCGATAGCTTTTTCAATCTCTTCTTGTGAAGGGATATTTAAAGCAGCAATAACACTGTGAATGTTGTCAAGTTTCTCAGAAAGCAATTCAACCGATTTAGCGAGAGCGTCAAATTTTTCCACTTGTGCCTCGACTAAGCTATCAGCATTTTTTGCAAGAGTTTCTGAGACTGTCTTTTCTACTTCAAGGCTTTCCTTAATCTCTGTTAGGATTGCCTCAACTTTATTTGTCTCTGACATTGTTTAACTCCTTATAGTTATTTTTTTATTCGATGACGTAGGTGGAGGTTGTGCATTTGTATCTGAGCTGAGAACAACGAATACTATACAAACACTCTCTTTACCAGACTGTGCTGCCCTAATAATATTATATATCACGATTATATGATTTTTATTGAGAATTGCACATTTTTTTTTATCATTTATATTTGGATGTCGTTAAAACTTAAAAAACGTTTTATTTATTTAGTGATTATCATTTTTATCTGTTTTTAAGTTTAAAATATTTTATGTATATTTTTACCAATAGACTTAGAAGTTAAAAACAGATAAAATCTGGAGCTTAGTATGAATACTTATCGATATATTCTTTGATTACTTTTACATCCATTCCAAGTCTCAATAAACCTTCAATGAGTTCTTTAAGCTCATCTGAAGATAACTCATCTTGTGGATGCTCTTTGTCCATATCTTCTTCTTCTTCTGGCATACCAATATTCATATCAGCACTTGCAAGTTCTTTAGGTTCTTCTTCTTCTTTTGCACCTTCTAAACTCTCTTCTTGTAAAGCTGATAAGTCAGACATAGCAGGCTTCTCTTTCATTAATCCTTCTAAGAAACGAGCGTATTCCATCATTTGCTGACGGTCCATCTTATCCATTTCTTCTTCAGATTTATATTTATAACCTTTATTCATCTCGAAAGACTGAGGATAATCATTATCTCTATCTAATGAAGGCACTGGAGCAGCTTCTGGAGCTACTACTGCTTCTTCCTCTATGTTATCAAGGTATTCGGGAGAAACGTCCTTAGACATTAAACGGTGTATTTCTGCCATAAGCTCTGGGTCAAGCAACTCAGGATGAAGTTCTAAGAGTTTTCTTGCTTTGCTCTCTGAGCTTTCTCCCTCTTCGTATTCTACTTTAGCTTTATCCATTTCTTCTCGCATTTCAACATCCATATAGTGATAAACTGCTTGAATATAGTCTTGAGCTTTAGTAATCTTGCTTTGGCACCATTCTGGTAAATCTGCATCCATAGGTAATGATTTAAGCAACTGGCATAGCTTTTGAGAATATTCTTCTAATAGCTTGCTTTGTCGATAAGTCATCGGTAAATCATCATCTTCTGATTTCTTTAGTTCTGGCATATTTTTTTCATCCTCCATATCTGATAAAATGTTTTTGACAAGTGCGATAGTAGCCTCTGTGTTAGCAGGGTTGTGAGTTAATGATATGTTTAAAACCTTTGCTCTTGTAATGATGTGAGGGTTTTTCTTATCTCTGGATAAAACTTGTCCTTCAATACTAAACCCTAACTTTCTAACTCCGCCTGCATCTTTCATAACATTAAAATTCTCTACCAAGTCTTTAACGATTTGTTTTTGAGAATAAAGAATGCCTTTAACAGCAGTTGCAGGTTTGCCGTTATGGACAATACGGTTTACAGCAGTTGGAGCTCCTAATATATACTTAGGTTCATTTTTATGGTCGTAGTTTAGGCATCCACTCTTTAAACAGTAACTAAAGTCTAAGCCATCCTGTAAGATTATCTCTCCGTGGCTATCTTCGTGTTCTGTAGTAGCGATACCTTCAATTTTATATGTATCATCATCACTTTTGATTAATGTAAGTCCCGGCTGAAACTTACTAAATACGTCTAAGTGGCTCATATGTATTCCTTCCAAGGTGTGTTAAGTGCTTTGTTTAACTCTATACCGTCGTCTAATAAAGCCTTGAGACTATGTAGAGCATACGACCCAACTATATGCCAGTCAGGACGTTTTGGATTGTATCTGCTTTGAATATTAAAAGCTTTTTTTAGTTGACTATGTGTTATCTTTTGTGATGCTATAGCTTTAGCAATCCTACGTGCTGAGCCAGTGCCTCCACGAAGCTTTTTGAATTTTACCATTGCTTCACTTGACTGTTTTATAATAGCATCGCCTAAACAGATGGTTATATGAGTATCAGACTTAACGTCTGTTTTAACTTCTTCCTTGATAGGTGTATTTATATTAGTTTCTTTAAGTTTATCAACAGATGATTTCTTTTGTAATAAGTCTGCTTTAGCCTTTTCTCTTGCTGATTGTAATGCTTCTAAAAATGACATAGTTTTTTCGCTCTCCTTAACGTATAACCATTGTTGATATGTGTTGTTGTTTATAGATAATATGTAGAGGTGGGTTGTTTGTCTTGTATTTTACCCTCTTTATCTAATGCTTTCCACTCTTCTATAGCTTCTGCTAACGTATAACCATTGTTGGGTGTGTTGGTTGGTTGTTGTTTAGAGACTATATTGTATTTGCGAGGTAAATAACTCATTCATATCCTTTGTTTTTATTTATAAGTATTGAAATATACCAGGGATTGTAAATGTAATAAAATACACAACTGATACATAGTAATGTGCATTAGACTTCTTGTCGTTTTTCATTATTACTTATCTTCCTTTTCTTCACGTTCTATTATCATTTCTGCCCATTTACGACCGCTATCTCCACCCCAGAGCAACCAACTCACAAACCCGTTGTCCTCATACCATTCCTTATTATCAGCAACTTCTTTGTTCTTTTCGTGTCTATCAAAGAATGCCTTCATACGTTTAACTGTATCATATGAGATGTTATCTCTATTAGCTAACTGTCTTGCTCTAACTCTACCTACTTGAGTTCCTGCATCACTTCCGTGTTCTTCTATTGCTTTAATACCTCTTAAGGCTTCATCTGCAATAGCTTGTGTAGGTTTATATGTATCAGACTTAGCTAATCCTTCAACAAAAACTTCTTTGGTTTCTGAAGGTGATAAAGCTTTTTTACTCTCTAAATGTTCTTCCCATAACTCTTTATCAGCACTTCTTGCACCACTTTTACTGTCAAATAAGAATGCGTAAACTCTTGCACGAGCCCAAGACTGAGGTGTTTGGCCTGGACGATGTCCTGATGTAGCATATGCTGCTAAGCCTTTATCATAGACTTCTTCAATAATGCTTCTTTTAACTCCACTTACTTTAGCGCAAGCACGTAAAAACTCATCTTTCCCAGGCTTCTTTATCTCTTCTCTTACTTCATCAGCTTTCTTAGACTTCGTTCCTTTATTTTGTTTCTGTTTTTTTTTATCCATCTCATCACCGGGTAATGGAGAATAGTCTACCTCACCAGTTTCTTTTTGGCGTTTCTTACGTCTTTCCATTTCTGCTTCACGCTTACGTTTAGTTTCTTCATCTAAACCTTCGAAGTATTGAGCAGGATGTTCTTGTCCATCTCCATCTATATCTACTTTAGCTTTATCAATAGAAGTATCAGCACGATTAACGTCTTCACCATCTAACTCTAACTCTTTATCGTGCTCTTCTTCTACAGCTTCTTCGAGACTTATTTCATCATCCTTACCAACCTCTTCAGCAACAAGGATACCGTGCTCCTTGATAGTAGCTATCTTGATACCTGTGTAAGCTGCTGCGAGTATATCACCATCATCAAGTTCAGGCAAATCGTGCACAGTTCTAATCTCATTTAAAGTCATATACTTCATTTTGTGCTCTTCTAACTTCATTTTATCCATTAGAGAAACACTGTCTAATCCTGTAAATACTAATTTGTATCTATCGTCAACTTGGTCGATAATATATCTGTTTATCCACGACTGTAATGACCTAACTAAAGGACGTAAACCTTTTTCTTTACCCATTAAAACACGCGCAGATGGGTCTGTTCCAAATAAAGATGAGCTTTGGGTTTCACTACCAAAAACAAATCCGATTTCTGCTGGGTCAATCTGGTAAACACCACAAGCTACTTTTATTAAGTAGTTTATCCAGTTATTATATTCCATCTCACGATTAGACGGCTGAAGGTTTATTGATGAAATATCTTCTTTCTCATCTGGGTCTAACTGTATGAGTGGAGTTCTTTTAGCATTACCAACACCATTAAGCATTTGATAAAACTCACGCCTAAAACTTCTAAATAGCTGTGGAGCCATTTTAGACTTAACTGCGATAATGCCATTAGCATTTATACCGTTTGTAAAGTTTGCAGAGTTATATGTTTCTGCATTGAAAAGGTTATTTAAAATCCCGTATAACTCTTCTAACTCACTATGTCCTAAACCTTTACGTCTGATATCAGTACGAGGACGTCTAATACCAAAGCAGAGTTCATCCTGTTTATACTCAGCAACAACTTTATTGTTTATTACCTGTATATACCTAATACCAGCAGGGTCTTTGCGTCCGCTTTCTATTTCATCTTCTGTTAGAGGAGCTTTTTTAATAGTTGTAGCATCAACCGGCATAAATCCAGTGATTTGACCTTTTCTATTTTTTATTATTTCAAAACAAGCTTTATCGAATACTAAACTATCTCTAATGATTTGTCTAATAAAACTTTCGAAAGTAAGCTCATAATCAATAACTGATGAACCACAGTTTTGTAGAAACTGATTAATAGCAACGATATTTTTCTTATCGTCATCAGTCATTTCTGCGTGCTCATCTTTTAAAACTATTTTATATCCTAAATCTTCATCAGGAGAATATTGTCCAAACTCTGCACACTGATTTATTCTACTTCCTATGATAGAAGAGATTAAATGGTGTTTAGACATATTAATAAGAGCACCTTGATTTAAGTTATCAGTTTGTTGCTCTTCAAAGTAATATTTCTTACCACTTCCGCTATAACTACTCATCATACGTGAGTTTGCGTGGTCGTATGGGTCTATATCTTTATATTTAGCTTCTTTTGCTATTGCGTCAATAATATGCTCGTCAGGAGTATCATCCCCAAGATTTAAAGGCTCAACACTTTTAGCTAAAGTGCTGTCCCCACTCTTATTTGGCAAAAATCTATCATACCAAGGCATTATTTACTCCTGTTTTTTTTATTTTGATAAGACTTCTCTACTAATCTATCAACTTTTTCTTCAATACTGTTTGTAAGCTTCTTGATGTCGTCAAGCGTCTCAAATAACTTCTTATAAACTGATTGCATATCCGGATTGTCTTTCATTCTATCCTCACTTTAGGTATATAGTATTAAGTATCACATAAATGTGAAAATATTATGAAAGATTTAAAGATTTTTAAGCTTTATCGTCCATAAGGTTTGAAACGTTTGTGTCTATTCTGATAAGTGTATTACTTATTTCGTTCATATCTGATTTCATCGCGCTGATTTCTCGACCTAAGTCTCGAATATCACGTTTATGTTCTTTTAACTGCTCAATCTCAGTCTCCATCTTTTGGAGTTTCTGCGCTGTTATTTTACTATCTTTATGAAAAGTATAAAACAAGCCTAATATTCCAATGATTGAGCCCAAAGACAACATTAAGTTATTCTCCATATTTGCTTGCTCCTAAATAATATATATTAAAGGGCCCCCACCTGACCTATTATGCCCGGAGGGCTCCTCCTATATTAAATAGGGTTATCCATTTTACTTCTGTTTAACTTAAATAAGTTATCCGATAAAACATAGGACAAAGAAAAAGAGATTAAGCCAAAGCCTAACCTCCTAATCTTATACTCCAGTTAGTCCTACAGATTTCCAAGTGTTTGTAGCAACGCAAACGTAAAGGTTAGCACTGTCAAATCTCAAATCGCCAGCTGTTCCTGTAGCTGAGCCAGAAGCTGGAGCACTACCTTCCATACGAAGTAGACCAACAACATTACCTTCACAATCGATAGAAGCTGCTTCAAGAGCACCAATGTCCATATTACCCTTAGTATAGTTTCCACTTACAGCAACAACGTCTGAAGATGGCTCTGTATCGTGGGTAAAGGGCTTGAATTTATCATCAGTCTCATCGAAGAAGAAACCACAGAAGCTGCTTGAAGAACGCTGTGAATAGAAACCGTGGTCAACTGCTGAAGTATTATTTACGCCAAGCTCGAGGAGTGTATCACCGAGTGTGACTGTCGCAGCAGCAGCAGTTAGATTACCACCAACAACTACATTACCAGTTGAAGTAATATTACCACCGACTGCCAAGTCGTCTGCGATGGTGACGTCAGAAGGTAAACCGATTGTAATAGTATCGTCAGAGATAGAAGTCTCAATCTCATCATTTGTTCCGCTAATAGTAAGCGTTCCACCAAGGTCAATATCGTTAGAAGTTCCACTATCAGCTGCAAGTGTAAGATGGTCATTAGCAATCATTGCGTTAGAAATCGCATCGTTAGCAATAGCTGAAGTTAGAGCAACGTTGCCAGAGCCATCAAAAGCAATATTAGCAGCGGTCACTGGACCTGAGGTAATACCGATGTTCTTAGTTGCAGCAAACTTAGTAGCTGTTGCAGCATTACCAGAAGTTGCAGCGTTAATGGTTGATGGGAGACTGAAGGTAAACTTGTTATCTCCAGCTGCATAAGCAACGTCAACCTCATTTGAAGTTCCTGCAATATCGATAAAGCTACCTAAAGCAATAGTTTCTTGTGAAGACCCAGCAAGTTTAAGCTCGATACCACTATTTTGGAGTTTAGCATTAGCGATTGAGCCAGCAAGCATTGCATTGGTAATACCAGTGCCTTTAACCTGTAGATTACCAGAGCCATTAACTTCGATTGAGCTGTCATCAACCTCAGAAACCTTAAGATAATCCTCAGCAAGTTGTGAGTCAGCAACATCACCATCGAGTGCAGAAGTTCTATAAGCAGTTGCGTCAGAAAGGTCAAATGCTGGATTAGCATCAGATTGACCTAAGTTAAGAGAAACGCCACCGAATGAAACTGAGCTGTTTGCAAGGTTTCCGTTAGAGATAGACCCTGCAAGCATAGCATCAGTAATAGTATCATTAGCAATAGATGATGTAAGAGCAACTGCTCCAGAACCATCAAAACTTACATTAGCTGCACGAACTGGTCCAGCAGTAATACCAACATTAACTGCGGCGTTAAGAGCAGAAGCTGTAGAAGCGTTTCCACTTAATGCTGCTGAAATTGTAGAAGGTAGACCAATGGTAAAGTCGTTAGTAGATGTGCTATAAACAACATCAACTTCATTAGTTGTTCCCTTGATTTCAAACTCACCACCGAGTGCTAAAGTCTCAGAGTTTGAGCCATCACCGATAGTAACGCCTGGGTTAGCAAGCATATCGTTAGTGATTTGGTCATCAGCAATGCTTGATGTAAGAGAAAGATTACCTGTTCCATCAAATGAAACTGCAGCAGCGCGGATTGGACCAGCGCCGATTGCGAAAGTTCTTGCAGATGCCAAAGCAGTTGCAGTTGAAGCATTACCAGTAAGCTCACCAGCAAGTGCAGTAGCGCTAACAGAAGAAAGTCCACTTACTGATGAAGGTAGACCGAATGTGTATGTGCCATTTGAGCGAGATACCTCAAGCTCATTAGAAGTTCCTTGAAATACGAGTGCTCCACCAAGCTCAATAGTAGCTGGAGTAGTTCCATCACCGAAAGAGTATCCTGGGTTAACGAGCATATCATTTGTGATTTGGTCATCAGCGATAGTAGAAGTTAAACTAACTCCACCACTACCGTCGAATGATACGTTAGCAGCTCTAACTGGTCCAGAGCCGATAGCAAAGTTTTGTGCTGATGCTAAGGTTGTTGCAGTAGTAGCGTTTCCACTAAGAGCACCTTCGAATGTCCCAGCAACGAGAGTAGCGCTTGAGCCACCAGTAAATGTGGTTGAAGGCTCAGAAGTCATTTCGTGAATGAGTTTAAACTTACTATCAGATGCATCACGCATTAGACCAGCAAACTTATCTGCTCCGTCGTTATATAATCCGTAAAAACCAATGTCGATTGCATCGCTACTATTTCCGCGAGCAAGTTTGATTAGTGGGTCTTCAACATCCAAGTTAGATACTTGAAGTGAAGTAGAAGTGCCGGTTACAGTAAGATTACCCTGGACTTCAACGTCTCCAGAGGTCGTCATTGTTTCGGCTTGAATATCACCTACGTGTGCTGTGCCCCATTTTACTGAGGTTGTGCCTAAATCGTGGGCTTTATTACTATCTGGGCGTAAACTTGACATTATTATGTCCTTTCATATGTGCATTCTAAATGCGTATTTATATTGTTTTAGATAGAAACTCTTTAGATGCGTATCGTTATTAGTATATATCCATTACTATAGTTATTTATACAAAAATATAAAATTTTTATTGATGTCGTGTAAAAGCAAACAATAGTCTTAACTGCTTGCCTCTACTCTTTTTACCTCTCGCTATACCTTAGAGGTCAGCTGGAGAAGCTGTGTGGCCTGTAAATACTGCATCACCATTTGACTGAACATCAAAGTGGATATCTGAGCATCTCTCTGCCGATGTTCCATACATTATAAAGTCGAAACCAAATCCGCCTGCTCCGAAGCCATCAAGATATGATTGACCTAAGTTGTAAGCGAATGGGCCTGCGTGCCCTCTAATGATAGGTGAGTTGTCCATAATAGCTGATTGTGTAGAAACATTGTTTCTCATCATACCACCACAACGTTGCTCCAATGAAGTAGCTCTTGTCTGTAGTGCTGTAATATCAGTATCATTACTTACGATAGCAGCTTCTGCAGTATCTAAATCATCAACAGCAGTCTTAAGTCGTGCATCTAATGCTTCACGTGCACCCTTCATTGTAGAAGCAGCATCCATAAAGTTTGAACCACTGTGTGCAACGTAAGTCCCGCCAGAAGCTAAACCTGCAGCAGTTTCAATAGCATCAACTTCAGTTTGCAGTGCAGAAATACTTCCACCACTAACACTTGAGATATCAGTTTCATTAGTTTTAACTTGACGGTCCAAAGCTTCAATAGCTTCGATAACATCTTCAGCGTTATCAATAAAGTTTGTATTCGCATAGTTGTTTTTCTCACCAGTCGTTGATAGACCAAGAGAAGCAATCATATTAGTGCGAATGTCGCTTAATAGTTTTTGGTTAGTATCTAATGTGCTTAATGCTCCAACGATTGTTGATGAAGAGTTTAAGAAGTTTGTGCCACTGATACTTAGACTACCATTTGCTGCTAATCCTACAGATGCTTCAACAGTATTTATTGCAGCTGCATTAGCACTGTCTCCACTTGCTCTTGCAGTTTCTTCTGCGTCAACTTCATCTTGTGTAGTCTTAAGCTGTGTATCTAACTGTGTAATAGCAGCTTTAATGCTTACTCCACTTGTTGCATAGTTTGCACCACTTATTGCTGTATAACCACCATCGTTATCGAGACCAATGTTAGTTTCGTGAGTATCTGCTAAATCTTCTAATGCCTGTATCTCAGTATCATTAGAGGATAGTCCACTTTCTGCGTTAGTAACTCTAAGGTCGAGAGCTGATAGTTGGACTGCAGTTGCCTTTGTTGCCAATGAAGAAACGTTTGCTTGCACAGCAGTATCGAGAGCAGTAATCTCACCTACGATACTTGATGCACTATCCAAGAAGTTTGTCCCACTTCGAGAAACATATGTTCCTGACGTAGATAATCCAATCGCAGCTTCTTGTGTATTGTTTAATGCGATTTGTGCAGTAATCTGATTTGCATTACCAAGAATATCACCAGCGTTAGTAGCAATCTCTGGGTCTAATGCTTCTACAGCAGCTTTTAATGTTGAAGATGCTCCAAAGAAGTTAGGAGTTATTGAATATGAAATGCTGCCATTTGCGTTAAGACCTAATGAAGCTTGGCTCGTATCAACCTCAGATTGAAGCGTAGAAACACTACTTGATGAAGCCTTAGTTGCTATAGCAGTCTCATTAGTTTTAACTTGTGCATCAAGCGCAGTAGCTTCTCCAACAACTGATGAGGCACTGTCTAAATAGTTAGAGCCACTTCTACCAACATAAGCTCCAGCAGTGCTTAGACCGATTGCAGCTTCTTGAGCTGTTTGCAAAGTATTTAAAGCTGCAATATCACTATCATTATTCGTAATAGCAGTTGCATTACTAAGACTTCTTGCTTCTGCAATCTCTAAATCATCTTGAGTTTGCTTAAGTTGCACATCTAACTGGTCCACTGCACCTTTTAAAGTAGAAGATGTAGCATAGTTTGCGCTAACAATAGCAGTATAACTACCATCAGACCCTAAACCAATTCCACTTTCAATAGCATCAACTTCTGTTTGTAATGCTGTGGTTACAGAAGAAGCTGCCTTAGTTGCAATAGCTGTTTCATTGGTTTTTATTTGGGTGTCCAATAAACTATCAGCTGCCTTTAACGTAGACGCTCCTGATAAGTAGTTAGAGACGCCAGGAGCTGTATAACTGCCTGCGCCACTTAGACCAGCACCAGTTTGTGTTGCATCTAACTCAGATTGAAGAGCTACAATAGCTGCTTCACTGGTATCACCCTCAGAAACGATTGATGTAATCTGTGTTTCAATAGCAGTAATGTCTTGTTCGTTTGTTCTTACTTGTGCGTCTAATAAACCTATTTCTCCTACGATAGTAGAAGCGCTGTCTAAATAGTTCGTACCACTTCGTGAAACGTAAGCGCCTGCTGTGGATAGACCAATTGATGATTGATTAGCATCAACTTCACTTTGAAGAGCAGAAAGACTTCCGCCACTCTCTAATGCTGTAATACGTACGCCTTGAGCTGTAATATCAGTCTCATTATCTTTAGCTTGCGCATCAACACCAGCCACTGCTGCTTTAATCGTAGCAGATGCAGAGTAAAAGTTATTATTTGCATAGGAGCCTAAAGTTCCGTTTGCGTTAAGACCAACAGAAGCTTGTGTAGCATCCAGTTCAGCCTGATTACTTGCTGTGCCTTCCAAAGAAGTTACACGAGTGTCTAAAGCTGATATATCACTATCGTTAGAAGTTATATTAGTCGTATTAGTAGCGATAGAAGCTGCATTAACAACAATAGAAGCTTCAGCAGTGTCTAAATCATCTTGGGTTGTTTTAAGCTGTGTATCTAATGCAGTTATCTCACCAACGATATCTGTTGCGCTATCTAAGAAGTTTGTGCCGCTTCTTGAGACATATAAACCTGTTGAGCCTAAACCTACGCCAGCTTCAATTCTATCAACTTCAGCTTGGTTAGAAGCTCCACCCCCTGATAAACTATTTATTTGGTCTTGGAGGTTTGTTATATCAGCGCTAACTGTAGTAAAAAACGCTGCGTCATCATTTATTGCTGCTGCTAACTCGTTAAGTGTATCAAGAGCTTCTGGAGCTCCATCTAATAGACTATCAAGTTGTGATTTTACAAGAGCAGGCGACATTGCAATATCTGAGCGAAGTCCAGCTGCGGCCTCTGCTGCAGTAGCGAAGCGTACTAAACCTTCACTTGATGCGGAGGCCTTATCTTTTGCGGATATCAAAATTGCCATTATTTATTTCCTTTCGGTATGTTTTTAGTTGTTAAGTCTTTATTCGTTCTCGTTGATGAAACCGACATAAAGCTCTACGTCAGCAGCTGCAACGCCACTAAATTCGAGTTTAAGAGCATCAAAAACTGGGTCGATGTCTTTACGACCAATGATTACTGTATCAGCGCCAGCA
>Ga0098046_1000196_pt1 | contig 22755 bp, 31 predicted proteins | sample 11BtaG_FD_77067 | JGI IMG/M metagenome (GOLD analysis project Ga0098046, IMG submission 77067) | Marine viral communities from the Subarctic Pacific Ocean - 11B_ETSP_OMZ_AT15265_CsCl metaG | ecosystem: Environmental > Aquatic > Marine > Oceanic | place: Pacific Ocean | collected 2015-01-16
ATCATTACTGTTAGTACTAGAACTTAACGCAGCTCTTCCAATTGCGATATTTTCATTTCCACTCTGGTTGGCCTCTAATGCACCAAATCCAACACCAACATTACTATCTCCAGTCGTTATGTTGGCTCCAGCATTTTCTCCTAAAAAAGAGTTTCTTGTACCATCAGGAAAAACAGCATCAAGTTTAATGGTTTTTGTAGAACCAATATCTAGAGAACTTGTGATCGGGTCAGCCGCTGCAGCTGCAGCAAGTACAATTTTAGATCCATCAAATGTTAATACATCATTAGTTGACGCTCCTGATTGTAGTCCAGGTATTCTTAAAGAAGTAACATTGGCATCACCAAGTGTAACTTCATTGGTAGCTGTTGGAGATGAAGGTTCAGCATTGTGTCCCAAAACTGTTAAGTTATTACCTGATGTAATTGTGCTACCTGCTGATTGTCCGACAGCAACATTATCAAAACCACCACTACCTAAGGCTTCGTGTCCTATACCGACGTTATTGTTAGATGTTGCAAATCTACCGGCACTTTTACCAACAAATGTATTATTAACTCCTGTTACATTATCAGCTAATGCTGATTCACCTATAGCAGTATTATTACCACCAGTCGTAGAGCTTGCCGCATTGAAACCAACTGCAGTAGAACCACTTTGAGTAGTCAAAGCTGTTAAAGCATTTGCACCGATAGCAGTATTTTCATTACCTGAGGTTATGCTATCTAATGCTGTGTTTCCTAAAGCAACATTATTAGTTCCTGTTGGGTAATTACCATCAAGTTTAATGTCTCCATCGACTTCAAGACCGTCTGAAACTACTTTACCTGTAACAGTTATACCATCTGTATTTGCAGCAAGTTTTTGATTACCAGCGTAATAAAGTTGTGCTTCTCCACTAGATATAAATTGAGCACTTGGTATAGTATCATCACCGTTTGTTATTTTTACAGCGTCAAATCCAGATATTTTTAATTGTCCTGTTCCTACATCTTTAATGAGAGAGTTAGTTCCATCATGAAAAATTTCTAAATCACCAGAATTACCAAACTTTGCTTTATCGTTATCAGCAAAATTAATATCATGTCCATTAGATGCTAAATCACCGCCAAGTTCTGGCGCTGTATCATCTACAACTGCTGCAATTCCTCCAGTGTCGGGAGTGCTCCACGTTAAATCACCATTACCATCTGTTTTAAGAAATTGACCGTTTGTTCCTACACTATTTGGAAATGTTAAAGTTGTATTTGATGTAAGTGTGTCTGGAGCTGCAATAGATAAATATTTTGCTTCGTTAGGATTTTTACCATCTGTTAAACGAATTTCTCCTTTTTTGTCATTAAGTCCTACTACGACTGGACCTGTGAATGCTGTAGTTTTTTCTGCCATAATAAAATATACTCCTATTTCAATTTTTGATCAAGTTTATACTGACCCTATTGGTGTTGTTTCCTGATCTTCTCTGTTTACTTGCATGGCGGCGATTGTACCTTGTACTCTACCGGTTGTATTTGTTGTAAATACTAATTTATCTCCGCCTTCTAGCACAAGTGGCCCTGTAAGTAAATTTAAATATTGACCTGCAGTTAAAGGAGTAGAGAACACTATTGTTTGATTTGCTACGTAGTTTCTACCGGGTCCTCGGTCTAATCTAACCTCTATATTAATAGAGCTACCACCTGTATTATTTACGTAAAAAGCGTTAATAATTGAGTGTGAATCTGTTGGAATTCCATACACTGTTTGCTCACTCGCTGTTGGAGTAAGATCGTAAATCATATTTTTAAAACTTGTTGCCATAATTAATACTTAATATCCATATCCTGTTGCAATAGTATACCACACATCTCTATAACCGAAAGCATAACCACCATCTCCAAAATAAACAAATGTTCTAGCACCATCTTGTCCTCCTCCAGAGAACCCACCATCCATAGTTATGAAGTTAGCAGTATAACCATCTATAGTAACTGGATAACCCTCTGAATCAAATCCTGCACTAACTTTCGCTGTATATCCATTTATAACTATTCCTACTTGGCTTCCTGGAGCTGGATCATTAGGTAAAATAAATTCTGTTTGCTGAGGAAAAAAATCAGGAGGGAGTGCACTAAAATAACCATTTGTAACAAGATACCCTTTATTTGGATCTAATTGAATAAATGGAGCCACGATAAAACCATATCCACCACCTAAAACAAAATCATTAACATCTATTCTGCTGTAAGGAAGTCCTCCTCCACTACTACCACCACCAACTTCAGCTGTGGCAGGGCCTGAAGGTTTTGCAGGTGCATTACCTAAAAAATAAGATAGCTGTTCTATCTCATTAAAAGTTTCTCCTTGAGGTTTATATTGAGCGTTTAATTGTTGAATTACATTATTAATTGCTCTTACAATTTGTCTTTGATTACCAGCATCGTATTCTTCTGTAGGATCGGGAACTCTAATTGTAATAGCCATTATCTTCTACCGTCCGGTTGTATATCAATTCTAAGTGTACCATATCTCCAATTTTCACCATCTTCTGCACCAGGGTTTTCAATTTTTATACTTAAAAATCTACCTCTTGCTCTTGTATCTTTTTTCTCTGTTGTAGATGTAACATCAAAAGAACTATAGGTTGATGCTGTTCCAGTATCTGATGGATATCTTTTTAATGTTAATGTAACTTTAGCTGTTCCATCTAAAATTTTAAAATCAGGTATAAATCTTCTCATAGATAAAAATACTTCTCCATCACCTATCTGTGGATTTGATATATCAAAATCAAATGATTCAATATTAGATGTAATTCTAGTTATACTACCGTTTAAGTTTTCTTGATCTACACCTACCTCATGATTGTATAAAATAGTTTTACCATATCCGTTTGGTGCTGCAGGCTCACCTATAACCTCTGGAAAGTCTCCATTTGTAGTGTTGTCAAAATCTGTTGCAAACGGTTTACTAAATACATTTGAATCGGCCCAAGAAGTTCTCGGTGTATTCCCTGTATACCAAACACCTTCTGCAAAATTAAATATTACATATCTATCATTATAATCAGCTGATGAAGATGGATAGTCCCATCTAACTTCTGTATATAAATTATTTACACCTGCATAGATTTGTTGACTTTGAGTTGTGTCAATATCATCATAGACATAATCTTCTACAGAACAATCAATAGTTTTAACTGATCCATCATATTTAAAAAATCCTTTATCACTTAACCAATAAGCAACCCCATCAACTTCTACAACTGCATTCTGTCCAATCAAGCCACAGTTAGTACCTACTTGTTCAAAACCAAATACGAATGGACTACCTATGTGTCTCATTAAATATAAAGCGTTATCTGTCCAAATAAGAATTGCTTCTTTTGATTTAATAGCACCTACTATTTTTGTACCATCTTGAATTCTTTGTGAACCGGCAGAGTTACCTGCTGTAATATCATATGTGTTTATTTCTTCTTGTGAAGAAAATCTTACAAACATATCATCTTGTGTCGATGGAATACCAACAGTTGTTTCTGTACCCATATGAATTAAGTGTCTCGTAGTTGGTGACACCATAGTAATTCTAGTATTTGTTGGGTTTAAATCTGTTTCAAAACCTGTTGTTAATATAGACGCTCGCTGCCCGAGTGGGTTACCAGCGGCGGGGTTCCATGTAAATGTTTTACCATTTAAAACAGTTGCAACTAATACTTGACCAAAGTTTGATAGTGACCATAAACCAGGAGGAGTATTGACACCGTTTGTAGATGCATCTTCACCCCAATTATTAGATCCACCCCAAACTCCTGTACCCCAACCAAAAGTAAATTTTTGTATTTGGTTACCAATAGTTTCTAATGGAATAATAGAACAAGAACCACCTGGACCTGCATTTCCTGTAGCGTTTGCAACTGGTGTAACGGTAAGTTCTGTGTCTGATACAATTGTTTTTACTTCATATAATTTATCTTCAAAATCAGAATCTGCATAACCTGTACCAACAGGTAAGGTTACATTTTCAAATTCTATTATATCTCCTGCAGATATATTATTAATAGATGTTGTTGTAATTGTTACAACATTAGAACCTGAAACAGTTGTGAAAGTACTGTTTTTAAATTCATCAATTGTAGCTGGAAAACCACTACTTCTATATGGTGTGATATCGTAAAAATTATCTTCGTAGTAAATTAATAAAAATTTATCTGTTCCAATAGCTAAATATTTATTACCATCATTACCTCTAAATGGATGTAGTCTTCTTGATACAGAAGAAATACTTTCTCCACCTTCTGCTTTCCAACCACCTACTTTTTCTGGTAATGAGTATCTAAATCTAACGTTGTCACCACCTATATAACGTGCGACCGCTCCAACCTCAGAGTTTTGTTTATCGAAACCTGGTTTGATTTGCCATTTGCTAAGAGGCATTTTTACCTCCTATATATCATCTTTGTAGGTCCATCCTACAGTTGCATTTACATAAACTAAAGTAAAATTTTCATTGTCTGTTGAAACAGTTATATCTCCTGGAGCACCTGCAATATTTTCAGCTCCGGGAGCAACAGTTAAAGCATTAATGCTGTAGTTTTGTCCACCATCAATAAAACTTACTTCTGAACCAATAGAAGGACCTGTTGGTAATGTGATAGTTAAAACACCACCTGATGTGTCACAAATAATTTGATCTCCATCTACAGCTGTATAAGAAGTAGTTGTTGACTTATAACCTTTGTTTATCATTCCTTGATTTACATTAGTTCCGTCAGAGTAAAGTAAAGCTTTCGCACCTGTTGCTAAAGTAACTCCAGTTCCTGAAAAAGTTTTAACAGTTAAAGTGTAATGTGATGCTGATCTATCTGTTGCATCTTCTACAACAAAAACTCTTTCTGATGAGTCAGGCATAGTTACAACTCTATTTCCTGTTAATGTTCCAGTTAATTTAAAGTATAAATTTTTACCGTTTGAAGTAGCACCATCTGTTAATACTAAATTAACGTCAGCTGCGCCTACAGCTAAGCTTAAATATCCACTCGCTGCTTGCTCCAAGATTTGTAGATTCGTGTTTGTAATATTACCCCATAGACCAGATTTTTCACCGGTAACCATAAGTTCTAATTTTATATCATTTGAATAACTTGATGCCATATTTTATCCTATTCTCCAGGAGAAGGAGAGTTGATAGCTGTTCTAATTGTACCATCCATATACTCGTCTCTTCTTCTTCTACCTTGTTGTTCTATACCATATGTAGCCATACTTCTACCATAAGATTGTTCGTATAATTGTAATAAATCTGTTGGTCCTTTTAAATAACCGTAAGTTTCAGCTAAACATGCATACAATATTAAATCTGGATAGTTTGTAGATACATAAGTTGTAGTCGCGTCACTAGCTGTAATTGTGTCTGGTTGCTTGACATATGCAACGTGGCACACGTAAGCAGCATCGGGCGTCGGGGCTAAAAAAATAGTAGATGCATTTCTGTTAGCATAGTATTTTGGAATATTATTAGGTGCAGCTGCCGCTGTACCAGGTGTATTGTAATACTCTTCCATGAAAGAAGTATCTCTAAGTTCTAAATTTTTTCTAACAGCTGGTGTTTCATTTGTATCATTAATGTAAATATATCTTATAAATCTTGTATTAGCTGGTGCAGCAACTTCTCTATTACCTGGAGTCAAAGTAATTGTATCATAAAAACGAGCGTCATCTGTATCTGTTTCTCTAAATATTCTAGCTTCAGCATTTTTTACAATAGTTGTAAGAACAGCATTATTTAATACTGTATCATCTACTTCTGTGTAACTTCTAATGTCTGATTTTAATTCTCCAAAATTCATAATTATGCCTTAAATACTATAGGTCCAGCTGAACACTGTAAACCTCCTCCATTTTCCCTTGTATTAACATTTTGAAACGTAGTAAAGAAAAAACTATTCTCAACTGTAATGGTTGATGGTTGACCAGGATTGGGAATAGTTGATGAAATCATTGTTATATTGAAAGCTCCAAACACTCTAGCGCCAGTACTATGAGAGCTAGCTGTTGTATTTGGTGGAGTTACACCTCTAAATTTAGCAGCTGTTCCTCTTACGCATCCTGTTAATTGATTCCCTACTTTAGCTGCATATGAAATAGTTTCATTTTTAAAAAGTAAAGTTACAGGGTCTATTTTTTCTATCGTAATATATCCAGTTACAGGGAAATAAGTTGCATCAGTTAAATTTATAGTAGTTGTAGAATCATTTATATCTCCATCTAAAGTAGTTTCTAGCTGTATTGATTCTATGTTTGATCCAGGAATTGGACTTGTTAAATTAGTAAATCTAACCCAATCATCTGTTTCATAACCACTGTTTGGAAAATTACACTCTAATACATTAGTTGGTAGTCCTAAAGAACTTAATGCTGCAAAAGGGTTTTCAGGTAATAAATCAAAAGTTGGTGGCTCAGTTCTATCAGGTCTAGCGTTTTGTAAACCTTGTGGGTCACCACCGATTGGTATTGGATTTAATTGAGGTTGTTTAGGTTCAAATTCTGAAATGTGTACAAAAGCTCCATTCCATTCTCTTACCATTTCATTATAAGGAAACTGCATTCCTGATCGATCAGAGATTGCTAATGCGTGTCTGCCTTTTGATAAATTAGTCATGTATTAAATCTCCGGAAAATAAGTTCTCGGTGTTACAAATAAACTAGAAGAAGATCCATCATTTTGTAATGCTCTTTGTAATTCTTCTTCATACAATGCTTTTAGAGCTTGAACATTCTCTGGTTTAAATTTAAGTGCTAAATAGTATGAAAGTCCTGCTACCATACAAGGTACAAATCTGTAAGGTACATCTGCATCATTAGTGTAAACACCTACATCTTGAATTCTTGAAGCGTAATAATAGTTAATACTATTACCTGCTTCAGTTGAACCTGGAGTTAAGAATAAAGTTATTGTTATTCTGTCAATAAATCTTTGGACAAAAAATTGTGTAGGTGAACCCTGTTGTGATTTATCTGCAAAAGATTGATAGATTGATCTATTTATTTTAGTTAATGGAAAATCTATTCCTTGTTGATTCCTGTAAGAAGCTTCTAAAATATCATCAACTCCATAAACAGCATTAGCATCTGAAGTACCATCTTCAGGTGATCTATACATCGTATAGACGTTTTGACCTTGTACTAAAGTTAAGTTATTGTTTTTTATTTCCCAATAATGAAGACCTCTATTGGCCCATTCTTGAAACATTATGTTTAACGATCTTCGAGCAGAACTTAATTGTTGACCGGTAACACCAGTCATATTTATTCGTTCATACGCTTCGTGAACTATATCATCTATAGAAAAACCTTTTTCAAAGGTCGTTGTTCCCGAAGTAGTATTAGCCATGAGCTTACGCTCCCGTAATAGTTATAGTAACGCTTCCGCCTGCTCCAGCTAAGTTAAAAACAATTCCTTCTTTAAATAAAATACCAGAACCTGGAATATATACTTCTAAACCTTCTTCGCCATAATTATAAGTAGCTACAGGTGCTCCGGGTGCTGCTGCATTTGCAGAATTATAAAAAACTATTGTAGAGTTTGCTATTCCTTTTCCTTGAATAGAAGTAATTCTAGCTCTACCTGTTTTACCTAAAGTATCTGCTCCGACTGTATCGAAGGTTAAGGTTGTTTGATCTGATGTTGCGCTTCCTGACATATTTTTTCTCCTTTAATTAATTTTAAACCGGTGATCCTTGTACGTTTAAAGTGAAAACATAAATACCACTATCATCTGTTCCATCACTCACTGAAAAATTCCAGAAAGTTTGATATGAATCTGGTGAATTACGGTCATATGTAAAATTCAAAGCTTCAATATCTGCTGTAGATATTTCTTGCCCTACGGTTACATCAACACCTGATAACTTTAATGTTCCATCAGCTGGCAGAGATTCAACAGTAATATTAGTCATTGGAATTCCTTCAGGATCGCTGTAACCAAATGCAGCTTCAGCACTACTACTAAATTCAGAAAATGCATATGGATCTGGGTCTCCAAAAGACATAATAGATGGACTTTGATTTTGTGCAGTTGGTGCAATATTTGCTGCTCCAGCTTTGCTATTATCTTCTCTCGGTGGTTGTGTTTTGTATGGATGCGATACAGGAAGTTGCCCCTGTAAACCATATTTCCATGCTAAATAACCTTCACATTTTTCAATGTACGCTTGAGAATCTGTAAAACCATTATCTTCAAAACAAGCCATAATAAACTCAGCCATTTGACCAGCTAATTGTCTATTACCGGCAGGTTGAGCCATCAGTTTTGCTGATATTCTTCTTCCTAATTTATCAACATTATAGCCTCCGCTTGTACCAACGCTATTTCCATCTATTCTAGCTCTTACGTTTGAACCTGAAAAATCAAGATCAATTACAACTATATGCGGTCCTGAATAAGGGCCTCCTGAAAAACTAAAACCACCTCCAAGACCACTTTGAGCATATTTTCCAAGATACTCAGTAGAGCTGTCAGCTTCTATTTTAAAATCGTTTCCACTGGCATCTATAACACTGAATATAGAATCGGCTGTTTGATTTACTGCTCCTATATCAACACAAGTAACAACAGTAAGATTACCATTACTTGGTTTTGCAATATTATCTTGATTTGATGCTAATCTTTGAGGATTTGTAAATTGTAGAGCAGGCACACCATTTATATTACCACCAGTAGTTGGAGTATCAGCTCCACCATCTGATTGCATAGCAAATTTAGTATTATCAACTAAATTATTCCAAGTTGTAACACTGCTTCCAGCTGTTATTAAGGAAGAGACAACGTCTGCTCTAAACCAAGCTTCTAGAGGATCAAACTCAGCTCCAAAAATTTCTTCACTACTTGGTAACCAAAGGTTTTGTCCTACGTTTCTTATTCCAAATTGTATTCTTTTATCTATCATAATTTTACTCTCCTTAATTTATTAGTTAATTATTGTTTAAGATTACTGATAATCTTTACCAATGTTTGCTAATAAACTAGTTCCATCATTATAAACAGTTACGACATCAATGTCGCCTGCCGCTAATGAAAGATCTGGAAATCCACCTGGGAAAAGACAACTTGTGAAAGCACCTGTACGTCCACCTGTTCCGTCTTGAGTTATTGTAATAACTAAGTTTCCACCTGTTGGAAAATTTGAAAATGAAAAAGTTGCGTTTGTATCTAATGTAACTGCAAACTGACTTCCTGTTGAATAATCAACATCAATCGCTGCTGCAGATGTTAAAGTTACAACTGGATCATCAGGATCGACATCTCCGAAACTTAAAACTCCTGCTCCGTTAGTAACTAAAGCTTGACCTGAAGTACCGTCTAAAGCAGGTAATGTAAAAGTTACGTCAGCAGCTGCTGCTGTTGATGCTTTTAAAGAAACTAATTTTCCATTAGTTTTATTAAGTAATTTAATTTCTCCGTCAGAACCTTTTGATGTAGTTGTTTCTTCTTTACCAGCTACGATTGGTCCTGAAAATGTAGTTCTTGCCATAATTTTATCCTCCTAATTAATAAATACAGTCTTTAGGCCGTCGACTATATGCGTCTGTATTTTTTTAAAAAATATATAGTGTGATTTTTATACAACAGTTTTAGGTAGAGTGCAAGAGATCCCGTAGTGTGGAGTGAATTTTTCCAACGATGTAGCTTTTATCTTAAGAAGCCACGGAAACTTCTGGAGCAGAACCTTCAATCGTGTTCTGTCTATGGGCGATTTGAGCTTCTTCTAGCTTAATCTTTGTGATGATTTCTTTGACTTTGTCGTCAATTCTAACCATCTCAAGAGTGTATCTGTTATTGTCCAGATGCTCCTGTTCCCACTTCAACTCCAAGGACCTTTTTGCTTTGTATAGGTCTTGTATCATTTATAACTTCCTCATAAGTTATTCTATTTATCTTGTCGTCATAACTAACTCCAAGATTTTCCCAAACTATACTATTTTCTCCTAGCTTGTCAAGGATTGATTGTTCAAGGTCAGTCGGGGAATCTTGTGATTCTACTGTAAATTTAGCGTGATGATTATACGCCCAGATATTTACTTTAAATTTTTTCATTTATTCGTAGTTTGATATTTCTTCTTTTTTAGCTGTTAAAAAACTTATTTTTTCGTTTATCAAATCTACTTTAGCAGGTTTAGGATTATTTTCCAATAAACTTTGATTTCTTTTAATACCTTCTTCTATTCTTTGTAACATTCTTTCTTTATTTCTTGGTCTCCAATTAGGATCTTCACTTCTCTTTTTTAAAGCTTTGTATATTCCCATTTGAATTTTCTGTTCGATGAGGGGCGATTAACGCCCCTCAAAAATTTAACTATTAGTTACCTGCAGAAGCATACATACCTCTTGGATCTGAGAATCCAAAAGAGTATCTTTCTCTTGCTTTGTATCTAACGTTTCCAGTATCAAAGTCACCTTCCATTGAAGTTTTGATAGGTGATCTGTTAAACATCTTCATACCGTTAGGCACGTCAGTTTTGATATAGAACGCATCTGTATCAGTTAAGTAATGGTTAATTACATAACCTTGAGGTACCATTCCTCTAGATACGATTGCATTGATATCGTTATCTGCTGTTCCCGTTCTACCTTTTGATTCCATTAGTCTCTCTGCTGTAAACTGCTGGTTAGGGTGAATGATCATTTTCATTCCTCTAGCAGCGATTTTTAGACCTCTTTCATCAGTGAAAGCAGAAATATCAATTAGAGATTGCTCTAATGATGTTTCGTTAAGGTCAGCAGGAGTTTGCAATTGGTTAGAGAACGTTCCAGCTAATGTAGGGTGATTTACAATCGCTCCCACATTGTTGTTACCGAAAAGTGATACTCCGTCACCACCTGCAAAGTTTCCATCGAAACCATTGTTTAGGACGTTAGCCGCTTTAACTTGTTTAGTATTAGCCATAGATCTAGCTAATGCTTTTGTATATCTAGACGCAAGTCTGTCATACAAGTTGTCTTCAATTGCTTCTTCAGTAATTGAAAACGCTAAAGCGATTGTTTCGTGCGTATAACGAGAAGTGAAAGTTTCTTGAGCATCATCAAATGATACACCTTGACCTTCAGCTTTAACTTGCGCATTACCGAAACCAGATAACATAACTTCTTCTTCAAAAGCTCTGTCAGATGATTCAGTATCGAAAATCTCAGCATGTTCGTTCTCGTAGTTTTTGTATTCCAAGCCGAATAGTGCATTCAGACCTGGCTCTAGTTCTTTAACTAGTTGTGATCGTGATATAGCCATAGTATTTTATCTCCTATTCCTAAGCTTAGTTAATGTACAAGTTACTTGCAGAATTAACTACAACAACCATGTTTACACCAGCTGCTGAAATGTCTTTGTTTTCAGGGTCTTGACCGACTCTGACAACTTTCCACATTTTAGTTGTAGCTGCACCACCGTTAACATTTAAAAGTACAGTCGATTGACCGTCTTTGTTATCAGTAGCTGTAAACGATGTTACGTTGAAGCTTTTTCCGTTGTTACTTGTTGGACATGCATCGTCTGTTTTGATCATGTATTCTTGAATTGGATCATCATTCACGAATGCAGTTCCATTACTGTTTCCAGTGTTATAGTCAGTTCCAAAGATTGTTCCTGCGTCTACAGAATTTACAAATCTTGGTTTTGCTGTTGAGCTATCAACGAAAAAAATTCCGTTGAAAACACCTACTAATAATGAGTCAGCCCCATTATCGTAAGCAGCACCACCATTACCTGTGTCGTCTGTAGTTGCGAAACTAGCATCTTGTAAAAAGCCTTCTGATCCACCTGCATCTTGCAGTGAAACAGGGTTACCTTTATAAAGACCTACTCCTAAACCTGACTCGACTAAGTATTCAGATTGACCGCCGATTGAAGGTGTATTACCTAATCTTTCGATCATTCTTAAACCAAAGCCTGTAGTTGAGCTATTAGCCATAGTTGTTTCTCCTTTATGTGCCTGTCCCGAAGGACCTCCAGCACGGTTTATTTTAATTTAGCGGGTAGGAATTGTTAAAAAATTAACGTTTCTTCGAACCACCAAAAGTTACACGCGTTTGTCGATCACTATTGATCGGCATACTTGGATGTTGTTCCCTCATAAGATCGTGCTCGATTGCTTCATTTCTCTCCTGAGTTTGCTTTTTAAAGTACTCAGTTCGAGATTGTGCGATCTCTTCCGGTATCCTTGCCAACACAAGGCCACCAACTCCGATTACTCCTGCGTATTTTCCTTCCTTCATAGTGGGGTAAATATCATCTGGGTATTCATCAGCTCTCACTAATTCGTAACCTGATCTTAATTTACCAGACATGTTTTTAGTGTCATCAAACCCTAAAACTTCTGTCCTTAGCCATCTATGTTTGAAACCCTTTGGCGCAGCGGGTGCATCTAAAGATGATGGGGGAGCCCAAGTCGTAGGTCTTTTTTCCTTAGATCTAGACTGGCTTGCACGGGTGGTTTTTTTATCTTCTTCTTTTTTCATATGCTATACCTCCTTCGTGATTTTTAACTGTTTCGCATATTCTTCCAGTGGCACACCTAATTTTTTAGCAATTGCTACCTGTGAAGGTGTGAGAGACACAGTTTTGCGACCAGGTTTGACAGAACGTCTAGCCGAAGCTACCGTTCGTACAGGTTTAGTCGTTTCCCTTTCCTCGTTTGTATCAAATTTGTGAGGGAATTCAAGTCTTATTCTTTTATCAACCTCTGCGTAATATTCATCACTTTCAGGGTTAAAATCTTCTTCTTCCACTAATTTTTTGTGTATATCAAAAGCAGTGTAAGTCATTGCACTATCTTTACCAAACCAACTGTTTCTTTCAGCCCAATCCTGTGCTTTTGGATCAGGTCTTCTAGATTGTTCAGTTCTTCTAGACGGTGTAATATTTACAGGTCTTTCCATAAGTTCAGCTTTAGAAGTGTTATCTTTTTGCTCTTCCAATCTTGCTTCTTCATAACCAAGTCTAGCAATTTCTTTTTGAGCATTAACTTCAGCTTCTAAATCTCCAGCTTCTCTTGCGGCTGCTAATGTTGCATAAGTAGCTTTAAGATTAGATTGAATTTTTTCTTCTCTATCTTTTAGGCCACTTGTTTCTAGCTGAGAGTATTTTTTCTTAAGACTATCTGAAGTTGCTTTTACTGATTGTGCATAAATTAAAGCTTCTTCTTTTTGTCTTTCAGCTTCTCTTATTTTTCCAGTAAGCTTATCAATTCTTCTTTTGACTTTCTTACTATAACTTTCTAATTCTTCATCTTTCTCTTCACCTTCTGCAGATGTTTCTTTTACTTGTTCAACAGTTTCTTCCTGTTCAACTTTTACTTCTTCTTCTTTTTTTACTTCTTCTTCTTTTTCCGATGGCACATCGATATCTACATCAGGTCCTGATGTATCAATGTCTACCATAGGAATATCTTTTTTTTCTTCGTTGTCTATTGGCATAGTTTCCTCCTATGAAATTAAATGTAGTGCAACATAAATTCTGGGTCAGCAACGGTACCCAAAACTTCGTCGTCGTTAAGAATACGGACTTCTCCGCCTTCTATTGGTAATCGTGATCCAGCGTACCTTGCAAAAATCACCCAATCTTTTTTCTTACACCAAGGGCCTTCAGGAAATTTTTCTTTATCCTTATAAGCGTCTGGTCCTATTTTTAAAACATAACCGCAGTTAGTTGCGATCCTTGCTTTGTCTAAAGATTCTTGTGAAAATATTAAACCACCTTTAGTTTTTTCTTTTGGTGTAAAAGGTAAAACTAAAAGTCTCCAACCAGAAGGTTCTGGTAGGTTGTCTATTACTTTGTCAACATTTGTTTCGTCAACTCTTTTTAACTTTTCTTCTTTTTCTTGCTCTTTATATTTTTCTTCAAGAGCCATCTTTATCTTCGGGTTTTCCGAAGTCGATAACGTTTCCTTGCTCATTTTTTTGCTCCTTCTCTTCTAGCAGGTTAGAGATTTCCTGTTGTATTATTTGTAAAGCATGTGCTTTACCAAGTAGATACTTGTATTTTTCCATATTGTCAACCGATCCAGATGTATATGTTTCTTGAATTTGGTTGATTCCTTCTTTCAACATTCGTTGAATTTTGTAAACAATTGTTATTGGATCAATCATATTTTAAATGTCTGTAGTTCGTTTAGTTTTTCTTGTGCTTCTGCAATTTTAGTAATTAATTTATCCACTTCATCAATATGTTGTGGGTGTTCACCAATACCTACAGAATTTTCTAAATATATTTTAATTGTTGCATCAGCTTCAGATATTTGTGCATGATACCTTGCTTCTAGTGCTTCCAGTATTGCTTTTTTCATTTCTTTCTCCTCCTCTTTAAAATTTTTACTCTTGTATACCAACACCATTCTGTCATTTTGATAACATAAGTTTCTACAAAAGAAACTGCATCATCTAAAAAACCGCAAAATCTATATATTAATCTATCTAACATTTCCAACGTCTTCTGGCTTGTCTAATTCTAGAATTTGGATCATTTCTAGTTTTAGCAGAAGATCGTTTAAGTTGTCCGAGTGATCTCGCACAATATGACTTTCTACGTTTAGCTGCCTTTGATCCTTTCTTAACTTTCCCTGTTACTGCAGTTTTTAATTTTGATCCAGGGTTTGCTGCTCTATAAGCTTTTACACCTTTAGCAGTCATACCAGCCCCTGATTTAGTAGGTCTGTAATTAGCTCCTGGTCCTTTTGTTGTTTTTCTAATTGTCATTATTTTTTTCTTATAACTTTTTTTAAAGTTTTAGCTTGTTTAGCATGCAATTTAGAAGCTTTTTTTAAACCTTTAATTACTTTTTTAACTTTTTGTATTTTTTGTTTTTTCATATTATTTTCTTTTCTTTACAAATGTTTTAACGTTGGTTGGTTTACCGCCCGGATTCCCGGCTGCTCGTTTTCGTTTGACAGCACTCGCCTTTTGTCCACTTGTCATTCGTGTGGCTTTTGCAAGTGGGACGCATTTTGGATATTTCCTCTTTGAGCCTTTGCTTCTCCCGCAAGGTTGATATTTTCCGTTCTTCTTCGGTGCTCCAATGTCCACCCATTTTTCTTTAACCCATTTCCTTAAACCGGTTTCGGCCATTATTTTCTTTTTTTAGATTTTTTCTTTTTACCACCTGGTTTTATTTTACCAGAACATACGGCAGAACCGTACATGTTTGCATACGCCGAAGGGTAAACTTTAAATTTACGCTTGGCTGCTGCCTTACCTTTTGCACAAAGCTTAGCCACAGGCTCTCATCCCCTTTTTGTAGCCCATTCTTTTAGCAACTTGTGGAGCTACTTTTTTTAATTTTCTAATTCCTTTACCCTTTTTACCTTCAGGTATTTTTTTCTTTTTTTTGTCTTTTTTATCTTTTGACATTTAGACTAGCCCTTTTGAGTATTTTTTTTGATATCGCCTTTTTTCTTTAATGCGATCATACTTTTATCTTTTCCTGAATAAACTTTACCGTTTGCTTTTTCGTGATCCGGTCTAGGTTTTACTCTAGGTTTTGGTTGATAATCAGTTCTCATTATTTTTTCCTCCGTTTTTGTTAAGATCTTCTTGATGGTCTTACTTCTGGTTTAAGTTTACCAAGTGGTTTTTTAAGTTTTTTATAATCTGGTTTTTTAAATTTTCTAAACTTTTCAGTATCTAATTTAAATTTTCTATACTCTTTTCTTTCCTTTTCTATCGGATTTTTAAATGTTTTTTTCTTAGGTTTATCAGAAACCATCATCTTAGGTGTTTTAGGATTTGGATTTCTAGATTCTTTAGCTTCTTTATTTTTTTTAATTTTATTTTTAATAAACTTTCCCGCACTAACAATTGTTCCAGCTGGCATTACCGTTTTTAAAATACTTGTTTTACTTCCAGTTCCATCTTTAAATTTTCTTCTCATTATTTTTTTCCTCCGTTTTTAAAAATCTGAGTTCCCTTTATACCATATATTGACGCCACTACAAGGATCCACAAATTTGTGAACCAAGTCGGGAGCGACTGGAAATGCTCAAAGAAGATTTTTATCTTGTCCATTGCCCCTGCGTCGTCTGAAAAAACTCCATATGCGAGCACCAATATGGGCAACGTGAGAATTACAAGAACCGCCTCGTCCTTATAATCCGATTGTCTTGCTTCTAGCAATTTTCCTTGGTAAGCTTCCTCACCTCGAGCTTGACGCTCTGCATGTAGCAGTTGTGCATCAGACATTGCAACTTTTGCCTTCTGCTTATTGGCATAAATTTTACTTCCAGCAGATACGGCTAATTTAAGTGCCGAAAACCACATACTAGTACCAAGTTACAGTTGATCTTTTGTTTTTTAACATTCTTTTTTGGCCTTGTACTCTATCTGTTTGAGATTCGTTTGGTTTTGACATCTCAACAGGTACTCCGCCTTTCAAAAGACCGTCTTTGTTAGTAAATTTTTTAAAATCTACGTGTTTAGATTGAGTTTTGATCATAAGTCTCCTATTTTAATTATTATGTATCTTTTTTAAGTGCATTTTGCAATAAAGTTTTCTCAATAGATGTCTCAGCTCTCATTTCAGCTAATTCTTCGTTCTGTTCTAACTTATTGTCTTGGTTTTGTTGGTTCATAACCGCTCTCATACGATCTAATTCAATTCTTTTAGAGTCATATTCTTTTCTTCTTTGGTTTTCAGCGGCTCTGAGGTCTAATTCTCTAGCTTTTAACTTAGCAAGAGGGTCATTATCAAATTGAGAAGTAATATCTTTTTCTTCTTTCATGAATTCTTCAGTCATTTCAGCAATTAAAACAGCTTTTCTTGCTTCAAACTTGTCTGAAAATTGTTTTAACTGTTGTTGTAACTGTGGATTTTGTGCCATCTGTGGATTTTGTTGAGCTTGTTGTTGTATTTGTTGAATTTGTTGTATGTCTTGTGCCATTTCCATTTCAACTTGCTCCTGAGCCATCAATGAAATGTGTTCAAAAATATTTTTTTCTAAACTTGCCATGATCATTGGGTTGTTTCTAGCAATATTTGTTGCCATAAAATTCATGTGAGCTGTAATGTGTGCTCTATGATCTTGTCCAGGGAATGCTTGAAAAGGTTTTTGGCCCATTGCATCTATATGTTCTAACGCCGGGTCTTTTGGAGCCGGTGGTTGAGGACGTACTAATATTGAATCCACATCTTTTACACCTAACGCTTCATACATGTTTCTATAAACATTGTATGTGTTGTGAATCTGAGGGTTGGACATTGCCAGCTGTAACTCAGTTTGCGCTAAAGATATTCGCTGTGATTGTGAGAAAATATTTGGGTCAGCAACTGGCAATATATCTATCCTATCGTCAAAGTCTTTTTGTTTAACCAGTCTTTGACCACCGACAACGTCGTAAGGATATTCTTGGGGTAGGTATGTTTTAAATACTCCTGAAAGTAATTTGAATTCTTCTTTTAATGCAGAGTAAATTCTTTTGTGAATTGCAGACATTGTTCTGCTTCCTCTTTCAAGCAAGGCGACTGTCGTTCCCACCGCTGCTTGCTGATTACCCTCACCTACTTGCAGGTCTGCTATGGAAGCAAATCTTTGTCCTGCACTTACAACGACACCCATAAGCTGTAATAGAGTTTGTGAAGGCTCTTTGTATGGAAGCATCATAAATGCATCTCTGATACTGCCACCTGGCGCATCGACATCTCTAAATTCTCCTGGTTGGATTGACTGTGCATCATCTCTAATTCTAATTCCTCTTTGTTTAAATCCTGCAGGTAAGTTTGATAATGTTCCTGCATCTAACAAAGATCTTAAAGCAGCTGTTGCTGTTCTTGATAGTCCACCGATCATATGAATTAAACCAAAACCATAAAAACCTAGTCCTGGTAAAAATTTAAAGTGTACAAAATAATTTATTTTCTTTTTTAACGGGTCATTTTGTATGTAGTTTCTTCTAATAGATAGTATTTCTTGAGAGTCTTCATCAATAGTTATAACGTAAGGTAATTTAATTCCTGTTGGCTCCCCATCTTGTCCAATGTCTTCAAAACCATCTAAATCTAAATCAACATGAAATTCTAAAAGAGTGTGTAAGTCTTCGTTTCTTCCTGTTTTCTTTACACCTTCTAATTCATGTTCTTTTTTTTCAATTTCGCTTTCTTTACCTTGGCCAGGTAGAGGTATTTCTACATCTTTGTAGAAACCCATAACCTGTTGCTTTCTCAAATCATTTTCTGTAATTTTAATTACGTGAACGATGGATTCCGCATCTTCTAATGAGGTAGCAGAATACGGAACTACTAAATCGTCCGCAGGAACAAACTTAGAAACAGCTCGTCCTAATAAATCATCATAGTAAACTTTTTTAAAAGTTGATCCAGCTAGTGGAAGATGAAATAACATAGAATCAAACTCAGGTTCATATTCCCTCATTTGATCCATGATTTGAAAATTCATAAATTCTTTTACACGGTTCGCTTGTTGAACTTTTTCCGGAGTATTGATACCTAAGATTTGTGTTCTTACTGGTCCAGTAGCCGGGAGTAACTCTTTATAAGCGAGAGCCTGAAACTGTGTAACAGCTTCAGCCAAAACCGGGTGAGTCGCGCCCGAGGCACCTTGAAACGGTTCTGATTTTTTTTCATATTTAAATCCTAATAAATCAAGTCCAGTTGTGTATGTATGTTCCCAATCTTTTCTTGATGTTTTATAATCTTTATAGTTTTCAATTAGTTCAGCGCTTAATTTACCAGACTCTGTTTCATCTAAATAGTCTGCTAAGTTTGCGTTATGGTCTGTTGGAGGTGGTAAGTTTTGTTCATCACCGTAATTAATATCTACTGATCCATCTTCGTTTTCAACTACTTCAGATACCTCTGATGGAAAATCTGCATTTTCTGGTTCAGATATTTCTTGAACCATTTCATCTTGAGTTACTTCTATAGTCTCATCTACGTTTGGTAGCGCTTTGTCTATTTCTGCCATTTATTTTCTCCAATCGAACTGTTTTAACATTGTTATATTTTAAATTCAACCCTTGTGGTTGAGGTCCAGATTTAGGGGGTAGTAAGTGTACTTTAGGGTAATTATTCGTCATTTTTTTTAACATGGCCCCCGACTGAATATAGTCCCAACAATCTAAATATTTCGTTAAGAACATCATATCCAATTTCTGTTCCCATTAATCTTGGATTTTCTAAAATAGCTTCCAAAGTGGAGTCTCTATATCTGTTACCTAAACTTCTAATACCTCCTGCTAAATAACCTCTTCCTAAATTTTTTCTAGGTATTACATCTACGATTCCTCCTTTAGCAAAATCATATGAAATACGTTCTCTTAATTCTTCAACTGGTTCTTTTCCAAAACGTGCTTTTTTATAAAAATCTGCAACAATATCTGCATTCTGTGATTTAGCATTAGCTTCAAATATTGCTCTTTCAGACATAGATAAATCTTTTAATTTTTTAGCATTTGGATTAATTTTGTCAACATAACCCATTATATACTTAGGATTTACGTTAGACATGTCTACAAAAAGATCTTTAGATTTAAATTTTTCTCCTACTTTTGGTATATTTATATCTATTTTTTGAATACGATCTGCTTGATTAGATATGTACTTAGCATAGCTATCATTAATTTTTTTGTCGTTCTTATTAAGAGTACTTTTAATTTTTTGAGGGTTGGACACTATATCAATAATATAGTTATAGTTATCATTCATTTTCTTTTTAATTTCTAATAATTTTTTTTGAGTTTCTATCGTAACAGGTTTATTTCTTAGTTTTTCAAGCTCTTTAAACATGCTTACGTATTTTTTTTCATACCCCGTAGCTTTAAATAAATCTCTATTTAATAATGGGTCTTGATAAACTAAGGTATTTAATTTGTTAATATTAGAATCTTTAAATAAATTTTTAAATTTTTTAGACTCAACTAGAGAAAAAGAATGACCTACGTCATCAATAGCATTTGGTAAAAAGATATCTTCTTCCTTAGAAAGATCAGCAACTCTTCGTTTTAAATTACTTCTAAATGTATATAATTCAGGATCTAATGCTTTTTCATTTCTAGCTAAAAGTTTATTTTTTCTTTGTCCTTTTACAAGTTTGTTTTTACTTGCTTCTAACATTTCTTTGATTGTGTTGTTAACACTATAAGTTATTTCACCACCTGGATTAGTTTTACTTTTAACTCCAAGATTTCTTAATCTATTTCCAAATGCGTCGTATTGAGTTTTACCTAATTTAGTTTTAATTCCTGATGGACTTCTTTCAAACATCATTTTTAAATAATGACCTAAAGATTCTTGGTTTAAATATTCATCTTTTGATTTTAGTAATTTTTTAAACACTTCAGGATTTTGTTTCATAAGTGTTGTTACATCAGTATAGGGCATTGCATCTTCTGCTACAGAAATAGTAGATTGCATTTTAGGAGATTTACCAACATCTGCACCTGCACGTGTGCCGGTATCTCTTAGTCTTAATCTATCAAAGATACCTTTAATTTTTTCTCTACTTTGACCTAATGCTCTTGCAGCGGCTGAAAAATTTTCTCCAAAATATTTATTTTTTAATTGTAAAAAAGCATCTGCAAATTCTCTTTCAGGAGTCACGTCTCCTTTAGGACTGGATACTCCAATGCCTTTCTTAGAACCTTCATAAGGTATAATTTCATTTAATTTTTGTTTTACGAACGGAATAGCTTTTTTAATTCCTGCTGTTCCTATATCTAAAACTAATCCTGCTCCAGCATAACCCATACGTCCGCCATAAGCTGCGTTTTCTCTCATAGATTTCATTCTTAGAAACTCTTCGTAAGTTCCTTGAAACCCATCATCTACTGCTTTTTGATATTCTCTTTGATCACCTAAATAATCGTCCATAAGATTTGCAACCTTTTTAGGTCTGTCTTTCTCTGTAAGAATATCTATAAATTTCTGATGACTTGGACTTGGCTTATACACTTTTCTTACCACTAGCATACATTTTCTGTAATAAAGATAATCTTTTCAAAGCGTCTTTTCTAGCTTTTTCATTTTTAACTAAAAGATTTTTTCTTAGTGCAGCTCTTGCTTGTTTACTATTTTTTAATTTGTTTAAATTTTTAGCATACCTTGCTAAACTTGAAGTAGATTTTATAAATCTACTTGAATCATTACTCATTAATTTTCCAAATGGATCATTATAATCTACATTCATAGCGCTTTTAACTTTTTTAGATTGTCCATAACGATCGCTTCCATATTTAAAGTTTACTCTTCCACCTGTTGAATAATTAAGAGTATTACCTGGTGCACCTCTTGCAGCTTGAGCTTCCCTTTTAATTTCACCCATACGCCTTTGCACTTCATTATACTGTTCCATGCCCTCTGTATTCCCTGTATTGTAAGTATTACCTGGTCTTTTAGCATACTTACCATAACCCATTTTCTTATCATATCTATCCTCTATCATTGCAAGCTCGTCATCACTCATCGCTAACATTTCATCTAGAGTATAGTTTTCACCAAGTTCCTGAGCATATTCCATAAAGTTTGGAATCGCTCTGTTTAAAATTTGTGCAAGTTCGTCTTGATTCGTAAATTCAGTTTTCATTCCTGGAGGGCCACCTGGACCAATCAATTGAGGACCTGGATCATTAACTCTTAAAAATTCTTCATACTCAGCATTTGCACCTGGAACACTTGGATCAAAACCAAGTTTGTCTTTTGCCGTGTTAAGGTCCATTGCAAAAATTTCATTCATTGAAAGACCTTTAAACTTTGGTCCGCTTGTATCTGTTGCTGTCGTTTTAGAATATTTACTAGTATCAACTCCTAGTCTCGCTAAACTGTTAAGAGCAATATTTCTTGAATCTTCTATACCACCTGAAAATGTACCACCCTGATATTTAGACATATCAAAAGGAACTGGAGCTTGAGTTGGTGGTTGAGGATTAACTGCGGGTTGTTGAGGATTAACTGCGGGTTGTTGAGGAGCAAAAGGTTGCGCAGGCTTAGCTGTTGGCGGTTGTGGCTGCGGAGGTTGCGCACCTGGTTGTCTTGCTAAGAAATCTGCTTGTGATTGTTTTTTTCTAGCTTCTAAATCAAGTGACCCACCTATTGCTTTGTTTACTCTGCCGCCTTGATTCATAAATTGTAATGATTCACTTCCTTTATTAAACAAGTCGTCACTTTGAGGTTGAGTTGTTTGTGGATTATTTAAAGCCTCATCCATCGCTGCATCTCTTGATCCTGTGAGCATATTATAACCTTTGTTCAATGTTAGAGCTGTTCTAATTATTTTACCTGCTCCAGGTACTGCGGCATCTAATAAGTAAGATGCGGCTGTAAGAGTTTTACCATGTTTGGTTGCAAATTCATTTGCTGTTCTTAAAATTTCTTTTGGATCTTTTTTACTTGAAATCTGTTTTGCAAAATTTGAAGTTTCAGGTAATGACTTAATTTGTGCAAAGTCTCCGCCACCTCCTGCCTGTTGGTAAGCAGTTTCTGTTTTTGAATCTCGTTCTCTATTATATTTATTTATTTCCGCTTTATCTGTAATTATTAAAGGAGCTCCATATTTTTCTTTTTGAAAGTTATTTATATCTGCTGTACTTCCTGGTTGTGCAACACCTTCATATTCTCCAGATGCTAAAGCTTGTCTATATTCTTCTTGTGCATTTCTTAATTCATCAGGAGTAACCATACGTCGGTCTACTCCATCGAAATCTCTTATTCGACCCTGACTATTCATATCACCAAAATAATCATCTTCAGCTTCTTCATCATAAGTTGATTTTTTTAATCCATC
>Ga0098046_1000200_pt1 | contig 22582 bp, 35 predicted proteins | sample 11BtaG_FD_77067 | JGI IMG/M metagenome (GOLD analysis project Ga0098046, IMG submission 77067) | Marine viral communities from the Subarctic Pacific Ocean - 11B_ETSP_OMZ_AT15265_CsCl metaG | ecosystem: Environmental > Aquatic > Marine > Oceanic | place: Pacific Ocean | collected 2015-01-16
AAATGTTTTATATGAAATTGCTGTAACAATGACAGATAGTAAAACAGGAGAAAAAAATATACCTGATGGTGCTAGATATTTTTATCTAGATAGAGATGATGCAACAAATGTTCAACAGAAAATTTTCTTAGATTCTGGATTTAATCCTATAATATAAGGAGGGTAAATGGCTTTTGACCTTGACGAAATCCTTAAACAACAATCTGGAACTAATACAAATGTAAATAAAAAAACTACTTTTGATATAAACGAACTATTAGAAAAAAAACCTTCAACAATTTCACAACCTGAAAAAAAATCTAGTGACACAGATGAATCTTTAGAATCCGAAGCTGAAGATAATAGTAATATATCAGGACTAACTGCTGCAACAGCTGGGATTATATCAGGTGCTATAAAAGTTCCGGAAGGAGTTATATCATTAGCTGCTGATTTAATAGATTTAGGTTTAGATACAAACTCAGCTGCAAAGGTTGAACAATTTTTTGACACATTAAATCCTTTTGAAGAATTAGCACAAGAAAGAGCTATAGGTAGACTTACAGAAGCTTTAGTTCAAATTGGAGTACCAGGTGCTATAGGTGCTAAGGTTGCAACTAAACTAGCTACTAAAGCTTTAAATGCTAAGAAAACAGGTAACTATCTTAATCTTGGTAGTAAAAATGTTAAAAATGGACTTAAAGCAACAGAGAGTTTAAATAAGTTAACAGGAAGACAGAAGTTTGGAGCAATCGTTGTTGGTGGTTTAGCTGGAGAAACATTTGTAGCTGATGTTGAAAAATTAGGAACTATTGGAGATGCGTTTGAAGCTGGTCCAACTCAATTAGATAGAAAAATTAGAGAGTCTGAAAGAGATGATGCTTCAAGAAGATTATTAAATAGGTTTAAATTTGGTTCAGAGTCTTTATTAGTTACTCCCATTGTTTATGGAATAGGAAGAGGAGTATCAAGCCTTCTTCAAAAAAAAGGTAAGGATCTTGCATACAGTGATAATGCTATTGAAAGAAAACTAGATAAGTTTGGTGGTGTATTTAGATTTAGAGGAAATAAACCGGTTCAACAAGCTTTAGCAAGAGAACAAGAATCAGCTAGTAAGATGGTTGATACTAACTTTGCAATGGAACAAGTAGGTAGAATTGATAAAGAAGTAAATAAAATTTTTCCTGAAACTAGAAATATATTGTTTGCAGCCAATACTGCAGAAAGAAAACAATTGTATAAAGAAATGAATGACCTTTTGTTTGAAGGTGATTTAGTTAAAGGACTAGACGAAGCTAAAACATTAGACTTTGTAGATTTACTAACTAGAAACGGAGCAACTCCAGAAGGGGTTGAGGTAATTTTAAATGGAATAAAGAATAGTAGAAGTTATTTTGTAGACCTTTTAAAAATTGCTTCTAACAGTCCTTCAGTAAATGATCTTCCTAAAACTATGCAGGGAGAATTTTCTAGTTTATTAGGTAGTAGAGTAAAAGATAGTATAGCGAATACTTTTGAAATATTTGAAAATGCAGACGCAGGTTTATTACAAAAATATAAACCAACAAAAGATACAGTTGATAGAGTAGCTAATATTTTTATGAGATACGCTGCAAAAAATAATCAACCAATTACAAGATTACAAGCAGAGTCTTATGTTGATGATATTGTAAGTCAAGCTCGTGAAATGAACCCTAAAAAAGATACACTACCTACATTTGAATATGTAAACTTAACTAAAGGAGCTGATACTCCTTTTAATATTAAAACTTTTAGACAAACTTTAGAAAAAAATTTACCAGATGGTACAAAAGATTTTCGTGTCATAGGTAAAGGAAGTAAAGCATTTAGACAATTATTCGGTGAAGTAGAAGACGCACGTCACTCTATATTCGCATCTGTTTCAAGACTGTCATCAATCGCTAGACGTGGTGAACTTTTTCAAGACATGCTTGATGTAGACAAAGCAATAAAATCTAGAATTACATCTGAAACTCCAGAAGGTGCTAGAGGTTTTTTTCATGCTACACCGTTAGCTGCTAAGCAAGCCTTTGGATCAAAAACTCCAATAGTAAAAATGCCAGAAGAAATGAGTAAATATTTTCCGGATGAAAATATTTATACTTCAAAAGATATTGCAGAAGGTTTTGAAAGTGTAGCTGGACTTCAAGATTGGATGAGAGGTGAAGCTAAAGGACAAGGTCTTTTAGGAAGAACAGCCGCAGCTGCATACAGATATGGATTACTTACACCTAAAGCTGGAGCACAGTTTGCTAAAACTGTTTTATCTATACCAACACACATAAGAAACTTTTTAAGTTCTGCAGCTTTTTCACTTGCTAATGGTACAATATTAACAAGTCCTAGACTAATGGCACAAGCTATGAACGAAGCTAGAAAAGTAGTTCAAGTAGGTATGAGACAACCAGAAGCTATGGCCAAGTATCGAGAATACTTAGATCTAGGTATTGTAAATACAAACGTAAGACTTGGTGATATTCGTAATTTATTTAAAGATGTTAGATTTGGTGATGGTAATATTGCTACAGACAGTGTCTTAAAACCTTTGTTAAATAACTTAGGTAAAGGAATAAGTAGAGGTGTTAAAAAAACTACTAAAGCGTTTCAAGACGCATACGTTGCAGAAGATGATTTTTGGAAAATATATAATTATGAAATAGAACTAGCTAGATTAAGAAATGCTTACGCAAAAAAAGGTTTACCTATTCCTGCAAACATAAAACAAGAAGTAGCTGAGGTAGTAAAAAATACAGTACCTAACTATGCAAGAGTAGGTCAGTTTGTAAGAAGTATGCGTATGTCACCTTTTGGTAATTTTATGTCATGGCCATCAGAAATATTTAGAACAGGTTTTGGTATTTTTAATCAAGCGATAAAAGAAATTAAAAATCCAGTGACAAGAGCAATAGGTATGAAAAGATTAACAGGAGCAACTTTTGCTACTGCTGTACTACCTTATAGTATTGTCGAAGGATCTAAATCTATATTCGGTGTTACAAATAAAGAAGCGGATGCAATTAATTATTTCGTTGCTCCATGGTCAAGAGATTCACAAAAAATATTATTTAAAAATCCAACAAGTGGAGAATATTACTACATCGATTGGTCTAAAAATAATGTCTATGATACTCTTACAAGACCTTTCCAAACAGTTTTATTTAACATCCAACAAGGAATAGAAGATGAAGAGGTTTTAACTAAAGGTTTTTTAAGAGGTATATTAGATGCTACCGCTCAAACTGCTTCACCTTTCGTATCTGAATCTATTTATACAGAAGCGTTTATGGATATATGGAGTAGAAACGGAAGAACAAGAGAAGGTAAACAACTTTACGGAGATAGAACTCCAGATATGGAAAAATATTTAATTATAACTGAACATCTTGCTAAAACAATGTTGCCGTCTACACAACCTTTCCAAAGAACTATAAAAGCAATTACAGGAGAGCCTGGAAAAGGAGCTGCTACTTATGAAATAGGACCAGAAGTTGCAGGTATATTCGGTATGAGACCAATTAAAATTGACCCTGAAAGAAGTCTAGACTTTTATCTTGGACGATTCCAAAAAGAACAATCAGAAGATAGAAAAAACTTTACGTCAGGAAGATTTGGAGTTTTAAGTGGTGAGAGAAAAACACCTAAAGAAGTTGTTGAAAGATTTTTTATTGCAAACAAAACTTTATTTGAAACACAAAGAAATATGAAACAAGTTTTAAATGCATCTGAGACTTTAGGTCTAAACGACAAAGACTTAAAAAATATATTTGACAGAAGAAATATTTCTAAGAAAACTTTAAAAAGATTATTAAGAGGAAAATTTAATGCATTTGAAGTTACAGATGGAATAGAAGATGCGTTTGAACGTAATGCAGAAAAAGGTGGAATAGAAAATCCGTTCTTACCGGTTGAGTCTTTAATAAAACAAATGGTAAAAGATTTTGAAAATCAAAGTTTAGATAGTCCTTTAGAATTAAAAATAGAGAATTATCTACCTCAATTAGAAAATATTCAAGGACAACAGTCGTCAATGACACCATTACCGCCGACACCTATGCCAAATCCAGGTGCTTTTAAAACTCCGGTCCAACAAAATCCAATGATGGCTTCAGGGTTAACACCTATGGAAGAGTCATATTTATCACCTTCTGAAAAACAAATAAGACTAAGATCAAGAGGAATTAATAATGCCTAAAAAATCAGCATTAGAAAAAATTGAATCACACGAAAAACTTTGTAGAATAATGCAAAAACAAACCTTCGAACAAATAAAAGAAATGCAAGAAAGAATTAAAAGATTAGAGTATTGGATTGTCGGTGGTATGGGAGCCGTAATTATAATTTTACTTTCAGATATTATTAATTAAATCCAAGATTTAATTTCTTCACCCATAATTTGACTAGCGATGTTTTGTTTTTTACGTAACGCTAAAACTATCCTATCATCAACTGTATCTTCAGAAATAATATCAATGTAAGTCATAGGTTTAGTTTGGCCAATACGATCTATACGAGCTTCTGATTGAGTTCTTTTTTCTAAATCATAACCATTAGAAAAATAAACCATTGTACTTGCAGCAGTTAATGTGATACCATAACCGCCAGTTTGTGTTGTACCTATAAAAAATCTGCACTTGTCATCTTCTTGAAATTTCTTTATATTATCTTGTCTTTTTTCTTGAGGTGTTAATCCATAATAATCAACATAACTATCTTCACCATATTCTTTTGATACAGCATTTATAATTTTATTAATATCTCTTTGATACTGAGCCCAAATAACAACTTTACCTTCAACTTGTGCAACAATGTCTAAAAGTTCATCAACTCTTTTACAAGGTAAGTCTTTTGTAGAGCCATCATCAGCTACAAAATGGCCACAAGTTATTTGATGTAAACGCATCAGTTGAGTCAATACAGTATTAGTAGTTAATACTTTTCCATCTAAATGCGCTAAAGCAGTTTGTTTCATTTCTTTATAAACTTTTTCTTGTTCTGGAGTCATTGATACAGTTCTTTTCATCCAAGTTTTTTTAGGTAAATCTAAACAATCTTCTTTTAGAACTCTGTATGAAAAAGGTTTTAATTTATCTGAAAGCTCACCTAAGTTTCTATAACCAACAATAACTTGAACAGTTCTTGCACCTAAATTCATATTACGCATAACAGCGTATCTAGCTCTAAAAGTAAAAAAAGAATGATGACCTAAAAGATATGGGTCTAAAAACTCACACTGAGAATATAAATCTAAAGGTGATTTAGTAATAGGAGAACCTGTAAGTATTCTTCTATACTTAGAGTCTTTTGATATCTTTAAAATATTTTTAGTTCGTTTAGCAGAAGGGTTTTTAATAGTTGTAGCTTCATCAATGGCAATCATAGACTTATGAGAAGATAAAAATTTATCTGCAAACTCTAAACCTTTTTTAGTAGAGAAAGCTTCAACATTCATAATTAAAATATGTAAATCAGTTCCTGTCTCAAACAGAGAGTTTAGTTCTTTTAGTTTTGGTTTAGTATGTGATGCAGTCCACAAAACAGTTTTCTTTTCAATATGGTCAGCCATGTGTACCGGTATTTCAGAATCGTACCAGTTTTTATAAACACCTTTAGGTGCAATTAAAAGAAGACCATTTATTTCTCCTTTATCATACAACATAGATACATTATCAATTAATACTTTTGATTTACCTGTACCCATTTCCATAAAATAAGCGTAGACTTCTTTGTCCCAAGACATTTCTAACGCTTTAAGTTGATGCGCAAAAGGTTTTGTTTTAAATTTATAGAACATAATATTTTATACTTTCTAAATATAAAATAGGATACATTAGGATAGTTGTCAACTATTTATAATTAAATTTTTTGCAGTATTCACTGTATTTTTCCATAGCAATTTGACAGGCTTTTGGAAATTTAGTTTTCATATAATCTACAGTAGCACTATTAAGCCTTTGTTTAGCTCCTGGAATTTTGTCTTTATGATCAACTCTTTTAATTTTAGATTTAAAAGTCTTCATTCTTTCTGCAAGACCTACAAGACCTGGAATTTTTTGTTCTAATTTTTTTATATCTTCATTTAGATTTTCAAATCTGATCATGTGATCAATTATATACTCACCATTTATTTCATAAAATTTTTTAAAATCTTTTACAGGCGCTTGAATTGCATAATCTCTAAAAGACACGTTCTGTAAATCAATACCAAAAAAATAATAGTTAGATATAAGATAGTCAATTGGATGCCTTACAATAGAAACTTTTGTATAAGAGTTAAAAATATCTTCACCTATTCTTTTTTTAATTTTTCTAGCTTCTATGTGATTATAGTATCTCTGACTATTTGCTTCAAACACACGAAGTATTGTTCCCATACCTTGATAACAATCATTATTCATAACATTACCAGATACGTGAAAATCAACATCTAATCCAATAACATGATCAAAATATTTAGCTCCATTGTTTTCATTTTGAAAATGAATTTTATTTCTTTCCAAACTAATTCTTTCATCTTCTGGAGTGCACATAGTTATTATATCTTCTGGCCCACAATAATTTCTTAATGCTAATTCAAAAGATGTGCCGGCTACCTTAAGAGGTTTTATAAATATCAGTTTATGCTTATGTGATATAATCATTGATTTCTTTCTAAAAATAGCTATACTAAACCAAAAGAGAAAGTCAATGACTAAAGTTTATTTAACTCAAGAAATACCTACAGATAGAGAAACAGGTAAACCTAAATATAATGTTATGGGTGCAGCAAAGTATGGAGAAATAAAAACTTTATTACCTATGTATTCTCAAATGATACTTTCTCCTGGTCCATTAATACAAAAACTTAGAACTCTTTTAAAAGACTACACGTCAGACGATTATCTTTTATTATCAGGCGACCCCGCAACTATCGGTGTTATTTGTTCAGTAGTTTCTGATATGACAAATGGAAAATTTAAATTTCTAAAATGGGATAGACAAGAAAAAACTTATTATCCAATAGAAATAGATTTATTTAAAAAATAGTATTGACAAAACAAAAGTCTAGGATTATATACAATTTACGAAAGGAATTGTATGACGATTAATTATGAAGATGATAGATTAGAATCTGTAAAGCAAATAGATGCTGCAGCTTCTTTATCTAATAAAGTTATTGAATTAAAAAATATTGAAGACGAAATTGAAAACGCAGAAAAAAGTATTTCAAAATTAAAAGAACAGTCTAAAGTATTATCAGAGGTAGAAATACCTAAGATGATGCAAGATATGAACATTACAAAATTAAAGCTTAAAGATGGTGAATCTATAGAACTTAAACCATTTTATTATGCTTCTATTGCAAAAGGAAGAAACGAAAGTGATTCTGATTTTTTAGATAGAAAGGATAAAGCTTTTAAATGGCTTCGAGATAACGGCCTAGGTGATATTATTAAAAATGATATTACCGTTACCTTTGGTCGGGACGAAGATAACAAGGCACTGCAATATGCAGACCTTGCAAAGAGTAATGGCTTTGAACCAATTCAGCGCGAAACGGTTCATGCTGTAACTCTTAAAGCGCTAGTCAGAGAGCGTCTTGAGAATAATCTTGAGATGCCTTCTGACATTTTTAAAATCTACGCGGGTAACAGTACAAAAATCAAAAGGAGATAATATGGAAACTAGTAACGAGAAACAAGTGACTATAAAAAAAGAAAATCTGCCTTCAGATATTTTATTTGAAGCAGATGCAGCACAAGGTTTGGAAAACGTAAGAACAGAAAATCTGGCCTTACCAATTCTAAAACTTTTACAAAACGGATCTGGAGAAGCTCAGAAGCGTAATCAAAATTACGTTGAAGGTGCTGAACCAGGGATGTTCCTAAACACCGTAACTAAAAAATGTTATAATGGTGCTGATGGAATAGAGGTTGTACCCTGCTATTACAAACTTGAGTTTCAAGAGTGGGCAGACTTTGGTACAGGTTCAGGAAGACCAGAAAATATTTTTGGTCATGATTCTGATATTTTATCTAAAACAACTAAAGATACTGGAGGTAAAGATCGTCTTGAAAACGGTAATTACATTCTAACAGTTGGTCAACATTTTGTTTTAATTGTTGATGGTGAAATTACAGAACCTGCATTAATCTCTATGAGTTCTTCTCAAGGTAAAGTGAGTAGAAAATGGAATTCAATGATGGCTTCAATTACACTTGAAGGCAAAAATGGTCCTTTCACTCCTGCTACTTACAGTCATAAATATGTCCTGTCTTCTGTACTTAACAGTGGAAAAGGTAATCAATGGTATGGCTTTAATGTTGTAAGAGGTGCTATGATTGATAACGCATCACTCTACGAAAGAGCGAAAAAGTTTCACAACTCATTCGCCGGCAAATAGTGTGAAAAGTGGGCGCCTAGGGGAGACTCAAAGCGCCCATGCAACGACAGACAGGACAGGACATGACAGACACATTAAAAAAATTTAAAAGTATATTTGAAGGCTTAGACATAGCTCGTGGTGAAACCCGTAAGACAGGTGAGGTATCTGCAAAAGGTAAAAGTATTACTAGGTCTAAAACAATTACAGAACCACCTACGGATAAAATGTGGGAAGATCATTTAAAAGGTACTGACCCTGCATTAGGTATCATTCCAATAAGAAGAGACAATACTTGTATATGGGGATGCATTGACTGGGATGTATATCCTTTAGATCACAAAGAAATAGTACAAGATTTAAAAAAGAAAAAGATACCACTTACAGTATTCAGATCAAAATCTGGTGGTGCACATTTATTTTTATTTACAAAAGAACCTGTTCCTGCAGTTATGATGAGAGATAAATTAAAAACATATGCTTCAGCTATTGGTCATGCAAGAGCAGAGATATTTCCAAAACAAGAAAAGATAAATATTGATCGTGGCGATGTAGGTAGTTTTTTAAACCTACCTTACCACAATTTAGAAAATACAGTTAGATATGCTTTCAATAATGATGGTGAACCAATATTAAATGTTGAAAAGTTTTTTGAACACTATGAAAAAAATGTTTTAAGTGTAGACCAATTTAATAATCTAAAATTAAAAGAAACAGAAGAAGATGACTTTCTTGAAATGCCACCATGTTTAGTTACGCTTTTATCTGAAGGTGTTGGTGAAGGAATGAGGAATGAAACTATGTATAATGTAGGAGTATATCTGAAGAAAAGATTTTCTGAGGACGATCTTTGGAAAAAGAAAATGAATCACTACAACATAAAATATTTTAAACCACCTATCAATGCATCAGAACTTGTTAAGACTCAAGAATCATTAGATAACAAAGATTATTTTTATAAATGTAAAGATGAACCTTTATCATCTTTTTGTAATTCTAAACTGTGTGTAACAAAAAAATATGGTGTAGGTGATGATGATGCACCGGTACAAACCATATCTGCAATTAGAAAATATAATTCAGACCCACCATTATTTTTCTGTGATATCGATGGACAAACAGTGATGGTTGAAACTGCAGTTCTTCATGAGCCAGATAAATTTTCAATGGCGTGCTTAGAACAAATCAATAGACCACAAATGCCTATGTCTAAAATTATATGGCGTAAGATGTTAATAAAACTCTTACAAGAAAAACAAGAAACAGACCTTAAGGCTACTGAAGATTTAAAAATAGACAACCAACTAAAAGAATACATGGAAGACTTTGTAAATAAAGTTAGAGGTAAAGATATCAATGATATTCAAAGAGGTGTTGCATATAGTGATGATAACTATAGTTATTTTAAAATGAAAGATTTTTGGAAACATTTAGTAAAAAACAAATGGCCAGATAAAAGGTATCCAAAACATGTAGTAGTACAAAAACTACAGACTCAATTAAAGATTGAAGAGGATTATCCAAAAATAAACGGTAAAACAGTGCGTTGCTTTAAGATGTTAAAGATTGTATCTGTTGAACCAGAGAAAGCAAAATATGAAAGTCAGGAACCATCGTGGAAAAGAAAAATAGAACAGTAATACCTGGACCACCAGGAACAGGTAAAACATATAGATTATTAAATCACTATATGGCCAAAGAAATAAAAGAAAATAAAACTAATCCTAAAAAAATTTGTTACATTACTTTTAGTAAAGCAGCTGCAGAAGAAGCAACTGAAAGATTTGAAGAATTATTTCCTAAAGAAAAACTTGGATATATAGGGACTATGCATGCATTAGGGGTAAGAGAATTAAATATCGATGTAAGTGCAAAATTATTAAGAGGTAATAGTCAATGGAATCAATTTAAACTCTATGAACCAATGGCAGCTAGATTAAATACTGATATGAGTATTGATTCAATCACTGGTAAAACTAGATTTAAAGACCCTATACTAACTACAAGAGACTATGCAAAAAATAAAAAAATATCTTTGAATGAAGCTGCAATACAAAAAGGTATGGCAGGTTGGGCAGATATACACATCGCAGAAAAAATAGATGATGCACTAACGCAATATAAAAAAGATACAGGAGTCATAGAATTTTATGACATGATCAGTTTGTTTACGGATAAAATAAAAACTAAAGATAGTTTTTATGATGTTATATTTTTAGATGAAGCTCAAGACTTAAACGCGTTGCAATGGGATATGTTTTTTGAATTAGAAAAACTAAGTGCAAGATCATATATTGCCGGTGATGACGATCAAACTATTTATGGTTTTCAAGGCGCAGATGCATCTACATTTATAAACTTAGAAGGAACTATCGACGAACAAGTAAAGTCGAGACGAGTACCGAGAAGCGTGCATCGAGTAGCTTTAAATATATTAGATAGACTTAACGAACGTAGGACAAAGAATTGGGAAGCGAGAGACGAGGAAGGTGAAGTTAATTATGAAACATCACTAGAGAACATAGACTTTTCAAAAGGTAAGTGGATGATACTTGGTAGAACCAATAAGCTTTGTGAAAAAGCAAGAGATCATTTGTATATGAAAGGTTTAAGATATGAATTTACAGGTGATAAATACTTAGATAAAAATTCTATGTTAGCATTTACTACTTGGAAAAGATTAAACAATGGTGCAAGTATTGATTCAAAAGATGTAAAAATAATGTACTCTTTTTTAAAAGTAAAACTAGGTCATCTACAAAGGGGTTTTGCTAGTGGTAAAACTCTAGACTCTGTTTTTTCTGTGACGTTAGAAGAACTAAAAAAAGATCATGGTTTACTTGTTGAAGGTAGTTGGGAACATCTTGACTTTGATGAAGATACAAAAATTTTTATGAAACATTTAATACAAAATAATTATGATCTCATGAAAGAAGCTGACATAAAGATAATGACTTTACACGGATCAAAAGGAAAAGAATGTGAAAACGTAGTTTTATTTACAGACTTTGGTGCAGATGAATATCAAAGTAATTTTATTGAAGGTGAGTTTGAAAAATCACCAGACAATGAACACAGATTATTTTTTGTTGGAGTTACCAGAGCTAAACAAAAACTTTATTTACTACAATCAGAGGAGGGTACAGGGTATGTCATATAAATCATTAGATAAACAAGTCCAGGGGAATCACTATCAAGATTTTAAGATTCAGCCTGCAGAGTTTGTAAATCAAAATAAACTTTTATTTGCTGAGGGAAATGCTATAAAATATATTTGCAGACATTCTAAGAAAGGTAAACACTACGATATTAAGAAGGCTATACATTATTTAGAAATGATTCTAGAAAGGGATTATGGAGAATTTATTTAACGAAGAGATGTGGAACTCACCGGACGAGTTTAAAGATTTAAGTAGTTATAAATACATAGCAATTGACTTAGAAACAAGAGACCCAAACTTAAAAAAAATGGGTTCAGGTTCTGTAAGAGGTGATGGAGAAATTATTGGTGTTGCTGTTGCAGTAGATGGTTGGTCCGGATATTATTCTTTTGGCCACGAGCAAGGTAATTTTTTTGCTAAAGAATCTGTAATGAAATGGGTTAAAAGTATTTGTGCATTACCTTGTACTAAAATATTTCATAATGCAATGTATGACGTATGTTGGTTGAGAGCGTACGGCGTAAAGATAAACGGAATTATTGTAGATACAATGATGATGGCAGCTGTATTAGATGAAAACAGGTTGTATTACTCATTGAATTCATTATCTTTTATAGAGTTGGGTAAAGTTAAGAATGAAAAAGCTTTACAAGATGCAGCAGACAAAGCTGGTGTAGATGCAAAGTCTGAAATGTATAAACTTCCTGCATCAATGGTAGGAGCATACGCTGAAGCAGATGCTGAACTAACTTTACAATTATTTAAAAAATTTTCAGGGCAGATAAGAGATCAAAACTTACAGAGAATATTTAACTTAGAGACAAGTTTATTTCCTATGTTAGTAGATATGAAATTTAAGGGCGTTCGAGTAGACGTCGATAAAGCGATTCAACTGAAACATGTGCTAGAGAAAAGAGAAGGGCTATGCCTTGCAAAAGTGAAACAAGTAACAGGAGTAGAAGTACAAATATGGGCAGCAAGATCGATCTCCAAAGTATTTGACAACCTTGGACTATCTTATTCCAGAACTGCAAAAAGTAAGATGCCATCATTTACAAAAGCTACACTAGAAAATCATGAAAATCCAGTGATAAAAAACATTGCAGAAGCTAGAGAATTAAACAAAGCGCATACAACATTTATAGATACAATATTAAAACATGAACACAATGGACGTATTCATGCTGACATAAATCAGTTAAGATCAGACGCAGGCGGGACTGTAACCGGACGTTTCTCATATTCTAATCCAAACTTACAACAAATACCTGCAAGAAACAATTTATTAGGTCCTGCAATTCGTGGACTATTTATACCTGAACAAAACTGTGATTGGGGTTGCTTTGACTATTCACAACAAGAACCTAGATTAGTTTTACACTACGCAGCAGAACATCCTATCTTAAAAAATTCTGAGTCTGTAACTGAAATGGTTTCTAAGTTTAACAAAGACCCCAAAATGGACTTTCATGGAATGGTAGCTAAACTTGCAAACATAAAAAGAAAAGAAGCTAAGACTATTAACTTAGGTTTGTTTTATGGAATGGGTAAAGCAAAACTTCAACAGTCTTTGGATTTAGAAAACAAAGAAGATGCTGATAAACTTTTTAATAATTATCATGACAGTGTACCTTTTGTAAAAGGTTTGATGGATGCTACGATGAGAGATTCACAAAGAGACGGAGAGATTCAAACGATTGCCGGTAGAGTATGTAGGTTTGATAAATGGGAAGAAGCAAGATTTGCTCCAGGTGAACTAAGAGCACCTATGACCTATGAAGAAGCTAAAGGAAAATATGGTGAGGATAGAATTAGAAGAGCCTATACATACAAAGCTTTAAATAAATTAATACAGGGTTCTGCGGCAGATATGACCAAGCAAGCTATGTTAGATTTATATAATGAAGGTATTACACCACATATACAAGTACATGATGAACTTGATATATCTGTTGAATCAGATCACCAGGCTCAAAAAATTATTGCAATTATGCAAGATGCAGTTAAACTTTCTGTTAAAAATAAAGTTGATTATGAAAAAGGCCCAACGTGGGGTGATGTAAAATGAGGATTTTTTATGGCGTACTTAAATGCAAATATACCACCGACTTATGCACAAATCAGAAGAGAGTATCTTTATGATCTTAAGAAACATAAGGGAGAAGTTGAAGACTGTATCATATTCGGTATTAGCGCTCTTACAGGACGTGCAATACTATTTCATGCTATTATGGAAAACGGTGCAATATTCTATCGCCTACCTATTAGCGCTTTTATTCAACAGGGATTTGATGCATCCGGAGTGCCCACAAGACGACTTGATGAACTACAGCTCTGGAATTGTTTTTCTTATTATCCTTCTGTCCATCGTTGGGATATACTAGACGGTCAAGCCGGTAAGTATATTGGAAAAGACAAGAAATGGCACCCTGGAAAGTATTTATTTACCGTTGACTTTGCACATCCAGATAGTAATATACTTGATACCGATCATTCGGAAATACCGCACGAACACAAGTGCGCTCACATAATTGCCTTAGATGATGGTAATTTTGCAGCACAACCTAACAACAGATGTATATGGGATATACCTTCTTTCACAGTGAAAGATAGTACTCCTGACTGGAAAGTGCAAACTTCTGAATGGAACGTAGAAGATAGTAGAGCATGGCGGACAGAAGATACCGACAAGTTCTTCTATGAAATAGAGGAGAAAAAAAATGATTAAAAAAATATTAGGATGGGCCTGGACTATAATTTGTTGGCCTTGGAAAAAATTAGTAAAGTGGCTTTGGAATAGTTAAATGACCACTTGCAAGACATGTTTTCATCCTTGTCATTGTGGTGAAGATAAAGATCTTCACGCAGATGAATATGGTGTATGCACCTGCGAAAAATGTACTTGCAAACGAACTTACAAAAAAGAAAAAGATCACGGTACGGACATAACATACGAAAATGAATAAAAAACCTTTGGATATCGGAGAAGAGGCAAGAGTGCAGATGCCAATGAAGACGGTTGCTAGCCTGATTGTGCTCGTAGCAATGGGAGTCTTTGCTTATACGGAGCTGACTGCGAGGTTAGTATCGTTAGAGACATCACGTGAATTGTTTGAAAATGATTTATTAAAAAAATCTGAACAAGTGCCCACGGATCAGGAGCAACATTTTTTATTGGAAGATCTTTATAAAAGTGTCGAGCAGATAGAAACGAGAATCGAGGACATGATGCACAACAAAGTAAACATACAGTTTATACAAAAACAAACTGAAAAGCTTTTAGTTGATGTTGAAAATTTAAAAGATAAAGTAAGAGCAAACGGTAACGGAGCACATTGATGACAGAGTTAGTGGTAGCCCTACTTATGATTGTACACGGAGAGATCAAGGAAGCACGTATTCAGCCTTCAATGTCTGAATGTCTTAAGGGAGCACGGACAGCTAGACGTGATGCTAAATCGCACGTAAAGTATCAATGCCTAAAACAAATGGCTGAGCTCGAAAAAAATATAGATGGATCTTTGTCTATAAAAAAGTTAATATTGGAGTAATGAATCTTTCACGAAATTTTACTCTATTAGAGTTGATTAAATCGGACACAGCTGTTCGTAAGGGAATCAACAACAATCCAAACGCAGGTCAAATAGAAAAACTAAAAGACTTGTGTGAAAATATTTTACAGCCCGTCCGGGACCATTTTGGTAGAGTTAAAGTCACTAGCGGGTTCCGTTCAGAAGACCTGTGCCTTGCCATAGGATCGAGTCGAGACAGTCAACATGCAAAAGCTGAGGCGGCTGATTTCGAATGTGTTGGAGTCGATAATGCTGAGGTTGCTGATTGGATCAAAACTAATCTTGAAACAGATCAGCTAATTCTTGAGTTCTATACTCCAGGTGAACCTAACTCGGGGTGGATTCATTGTAGTTGGATACCTGAAGGAAGACGTGAGCAGTATATGCACGCCTATAAATCAGAAAATAAAACAAAATACAAACCAATAATAGGAAAAGCAAAAGATTTAGTATGAGCATAATAGATAAGAAAGCAGTAAAGTATTTTCAAAAAATAGATACAGTTCACGGTGTTTGTGAAGAGTGTGAAGAAGAAGCAATTTTAGTTGCAATTGTCACTGATTTTTATAGATGTACTAATTGTGGTCATGATACAAAACAACATATTAATGGCAGAATTAGATATCTTAAATTAGATGAGTCTGATAAGAAATGGATAAAAGATAATTATATTGAATAATGGCTAAGAAATTTAAAGATCATATTGTAAGGGATAAGCCTAAGAAACGTGGTGCACGTCAGCACAAGAAAAATAAAAATAAACACGAGAAGCGTCAGAAAAAACAAACGAGATACAAGGGACAAGGAAAAGGATAATTTGTCTCTCATACCTGAAAATTTTATTTTTGTAAAAAAATACAACAATATCAATAGTTTAAAAGAAAAAGTCTTAAAATATACAAAAGAAGACTGGCACAAATACGACTATAGGCAAAAAAATTATATGGTCCACATGAATACAAAGACCATACCTTTGATATGGAATGAAATGGATAAATACAATCAAAGAAATTTAGAAAAAGATAATAGAAAATTTTGGCCTGAAGCAGATAATTATAAAACAGAGTTAGATTCTATTTCACAAATATTTACAGAAAAATACGGAGAAGGTTTTATTACAAGTGCATTGTTAATTAATCTACCTTCTAGGTCTATCATAGCTCCACACGTAGATAATCAAGATGCTTATTTTGATCTTGTTAAAAGAACTCATTTAGCTATTGTATCTGATGATGAAGTAAGATTTATTGTAGGTGGTGAGGATAAAAATATAAAAGAGGGTGAGATATTTGAGATTAATAATAATCAAAAATTACATGAAGTTAAAAATAATTCTGAAATAGATAGGATTCATTTATTAACTGATTGGTTAACTATAAAAGGAGAAAGAAATGAGTGAGAAGAAACTAACATTAAAAGCAACAGGCGTAACTCAAAAACAATGGGGCGTACTTGTTCTTGAACTTAATATACTTAAGAAAGCATGGAAGAGTTACGGGGTAGATATAGATTTGTCTGGTCACGGAATTAAATCTATTGTTGAAAAAGGTACAAGAATTTACGAATTTAAAAACGCTGATGAAAAAACTAAAAGAAATAAATTAAGCGGGTAATTTAGGTTTTCTTGGTGGGACAGTAATGTCGTGAATTTTTATTGCTCTACATTCAAATTTTACTACCAATTTTTGTTGTTCTATAACGTCTCTTTCAAAGTCTTCCATTTTTTTTAATTCCATAAAAGTTTTTTGAGCAACCCCATATCCATTTAATGCACAATCATAGTGAGTTTCAAAACTAGTTTTTATTGAAAAATGGGTAGAAGGACATTGTCCCGTAACCATAGAACATAGATGTAATACAATTATAAATTTAGTCATTGACTCCTGTTGTAATTTTAATATATAATCCTATATGTCAGAAATAACTTTGAAAGGATATAACAAATGACAGATATAAGCAAATACAAAAGTATAGCAATTGATCATGACTGCTATAATAAACTAACGAAACTATCAAAACATCTCGCTCCGAAGCATGCCAAATTGTCTAGGGCACAAGTCGTAAGAGTATTAGTCGAAGAGAAAGTGGAGAAGTTAAATGGCAAACTTAGATAGAGAAATATGTCCCGTGTGTAGCGGAAATGGGTATGTATTATCCGGCGTAACCGTTTATCAATGTAGTTACTGTGAATCTCAAGGCGAGATACCTAAGCGAGAAGCGAGCGTCGAGGAGCTACAAAAAGTAGTTTCAGAACTTCAAATACATAGAGGAGTGTTGCAAGCAAAAATAAAACAACAAGCTTCTAAAATTGCAGAGCTAGAAAACTATTTAAATGTTCAAGCGTTCAAAAAGAATTCTTTACAATGATATCGGAAATTGATTGCGCATACATTGCAGGTTTATTTGATGGTGAAGGCTCAATACACATAAGACGTGGTATTGAAAAAAAGAAAAGACACAAAGGTAAACCTGGATACAGACTTTCTAATTCTATGCGTATCAGTATGGAAATTACCATGACAGATAAATCTGTTTTAGTTTGGGTCCATGAAGTATTGGGTGTAGGTACACTTATACCTAAGAAAGTAAAAGGGAACAGAGTTGATGGTACACCTTATCTTAAACAATGGAGATGGCGTTGTACGTTTCGTGATGCTTATCGTGTGTGTTGTATGCTTTGGCCTTTTGCTCATACAAAACTACCTAAGATACAAGAAGTAATAGATCATTACTCAGACAGTAATATAGTTGATTTAACAGAGTACAGAGTAGCAAAGGAGTTAGAGGTTTGAACTGTTGGCACTGTAAAACAGAATTAATATGGGGTGGTGACCACGATACCGAAGATAATGAGGATTATGATATTGTCAGTAATTTATCATGTCCTAACTGTCATGCAGCGGTTGATGTGTGGCATCCGTCAGAAAAATTAATAGAGGAGTATAAAAAATATGAAAACGATAAGTAATAAAAAATGGAATAAGAAATACGGGTTTAGATCAAAAAGGAGAAAAAAATGAAGTTGAAAGATAATATAACACTAGCTGAAGAAGTTAAAACTGAAAAGTTTAGAAACGAAAAGTTACATAAAAAATGTAATAAATTAATGAAACAATCTAAAAACCAAGAAGAGGAAATTTTAGAACTGAATGAGTATATTGATTCCTTAGAAGCACAGATCACAGACTACAAGAGAAGGTTTGTACCTGACTTTGATATGCTAGCAAAAGGTGGTGAGTCGGTCCCAATATCTGATTTAAAAATTATGTCAGACAAAGCAAGACGTTCTATGGCTAAAAGGTTTCTTAAAAAATATGGTGAGGAATGGGTTAGAATTAATATCCTAGAGAATAAGGATTTAAAATAATGCCTAGAAGATGCTACGTTAAAAAAGAAATAAAGATAAGCAAACATAAATTTCTATTAGAGATTTATTTAGCTTTGGAAGGACATAAAGATATCTGTTGGGAAGTATTTCCATATAATAACCAGGCGTCTTTGTATGCTTTTGAAAATAAAAACAAAATAGAAAAAATAGTAGAGAGAAAACATTTGTATGAATCTAAAGTGGAATAAAAAATATACTTACCCTACATCAACAAGGTCACTATTAAATGATGAAAGAGTCTATGACGTATCTCAAGAAAAGTTACCAAGTGTTACAACCATATTATCGGCTACTCAGCCTCAAGATAAGCTAGATTCTATCGCGAAATGGAAGGCTAGGGTTGGAGACGCTGAAGCGGATAAAATTAAGAATACTGCTGCTAATCGAGGAACTATCATGCATAGCATTTTAGAGGGTTATATACTTGAAAAAGAGGTCTTAGACATGACTGAGGCGGGCGTACAAGCTCATTCGATGGCTAAAACGATCATCGATAAGGGTTTGCCTGATTTAGAGGAAATATGGGGTTCTGAGGTGGTAGTAAGCTATCCTGGACTGTATGCCGGTGCAACTGATCTCGTTGGAATTTATATGGGGCGTGATAGTATAATAGACTTCAAGCAATCGAACAAGCCCAAACGTATCGAGTGGATAACTGATTATAAGTTGCAGATGGTGGCTTATGCGATGGCCCATAACTACGTTCACGGGTCAGAGATCGAGCAAGGAGTTATATTGATGTGTACTCCTGATAATTTTTTTCAACGATTCATAATCAATGGCTCCGAGTTTCGAGCACTTAGTCACGAGTGGCTGGCCCGAGTTGATGCTTATTACAAGGTTCGAGCAGCTAGGAGCGAGAGTCGAGAAACGGGGAAAAATGAGTAAAATTAATTTGTGGAACTTTTGTGGAAACCACGAAAATTTTGTGGAAAATCGTTTTTACTTTAGAATAATTCTAAACTTTTGTTACATTCTGACGCAGATTTTGGCCATTTTCCACATTTTCCACATTTTTTTTCGACGAAATGTGGAAGATTTTGTGGAACTTTTATTCAATGATTTCAACTACTTAAAGGTTGTTTTTATGATTTCCACATTTTCCACAGCGTTTCAGAAATATTTTCAGAATTTTTATATTTATATATATTTATATCTTATAAAGTGGAAAGGAATCAGCTATGAATAAAAAATCAAAATACAGACATGTAGTGCTTAAGAAGAAGAAATATTACTTCTACAAAATAACATGGCTTGATATTTTAGGTGATAGCGGGCACGCTACGGCTCATGAGTTTAATGGTATGATGCCTTCAATAATGGTCACTAATGCTTACCTATATGATAAGGATTCTAAGTGCATAAGAACGTTTGCCAGTTACGATGAAGCTGATGGTCTATTCTCTGATCGAAATGTATTTCCTAAAGGTTGTATTGTTAAAATGGAAAAGATATTATTGTAATGAAGGTTCTGGCTCTTCTGGAATGGGTTCTTCAAGTAACTCTTGGTCTGTTTCTTCTATGGTTTCTATTTCATCTTCCGGCTCTGATGATAGCTCTATTAGCGGTTGTTCTTCTGTAGATTCACCCTCAATTATTTTTGAATGGTCCTCTACCATCTTCTCTAGTTTAGACATTAACTGATCTCTATCGAGATCATCTATCTTACCAGTCTTAATCATTTTTCTGTCAATGTAATATCCGGCAACCTTTCCTCTGGCTACTTCCATGTTACCCGCTGCAGAATATGCTCCCTTCTTCAACGCTTGGTCACGTATTTTTGCAAGCTGCTCAAGGTGCCTGTCCATAGTAACTTCGTACTTCTTTCTGGCTTCCTCGCGCAGCTCACCAATGTACTTAACTACAAGAGGGTACAATTTAGGATTAGTTAATTTTGAAGAGGCGACTCTTGCTGCAAGGTCAGACCCTGGGCCGTAGCCAGCTTCTTTTGCACACTCCCAAGCATCTCTGCTTCCGTCGTTATACACAATAAGCTCAGCGAATTTTTTCTGCTTCTCTGTCAATCTTTTAGGTAATCCCATGTTTGACTTTTACCCTAACATTTTATAAAAGGCAATACATGAGAGATACAAAGAAATTGACTGAATACGCAGACAAGGCCAAGAGAAAACTAAAAGAAAGCTACCTATTCAAACACCTGGTTAAGGCTGTTGAATCAGGAGCTAATGGTACATTGAAATACATAATCAAAGAAGGTCCAGGTAAAGGAAAGGAACCAAAAAAATAATGTACGTAAGACACCTTCAAGAATATCTTGACAAATTTACAGATGGTACTAAAGGCAACGCCGTAAGTAATGCTACGATCTACATGGATAATGGCAGCGGAAATATTTTTCCAATTGGTAAAATTGAAGTACAGGAATCGACTATAATAGGCAAACCTTCTGTTAGAGTTGTGATCAAACCCGACCTCAAAGATCAGATACCAAAACTGAAAAAATTCATACTTACATAGGCACCTGTTAGGGTGAATATTAATGAAACCTGAGACTAAATTTTGGCATGAAATTAAGAAAAATACTAAGCAAATTTCCTGGACTAGACTTGAAAACCTTAGCGCTTTTGGTACTCCCGATCTATTGGGCTATAATACTAATAGCCACTTTTTCACTGTAGAGCTGAAGGTAACAAGAGCTAACAAGATTAAGTTCTCACCCCACCAAATTGCCTTCCATATTAAGCACCCTGACAATACTTTCATCTTAGTTTCTCGCCTCTTGTCTCGAGGCTCAAAACTTTTTGAGAAAGAAGAAGTTTACTTGTACAGAGGAAAGAGAATAAAAGAGCTTGCTGCTTGTGGCTTGAAGCTTGATGCTTGCCGCTCAGGTCTTGATGCTTGCGTCAATCACTTGACCCGGCTTGGAGCTTGACGCTTGTTGCTTGAGGCTTGAAGCTTTCGAACCAACCTTGCTTGAGGCTTGCTGCTTGGAGCTTTGGCCCGGATCAGGGCGCACGCTATCAACGACTTCGCGAGTGTCGGGTTTGCTAATGGCCTGATCCGATTTATCCCTGGGGATTCTGTAAAATTTTGGATGTTTAAATACAAATGTCATTTTTAGTGTTTACCATAACTAACATTTTTTATATCTTTATTCCAGCAAGCTCGACAATCTAAACACTGGCCGCCCTGATTAGGCGCTGGGCAGCTGGGGTTGCCATCGGTAACAACCGTTGAGCTGTGAGTCCAGGCGTTGCCAGCGGTCCCGTCTACACGTGCAGCTGATAATCTAATAATTAAATTTGTCGGAACCTCTTCAGGGGCTGGCAGGTATTGCCGCTCTTGAGTTGGTAACCAGTGTTTGGTGTCAGGCGTGAGCTTGCACACTTCAATAATTTTTGCCATATGCTCATGACTTTGTACATCTCCCGCGTCATGCCATCTAAACCATTTTTGACGCTTGATAACAGCCGCCATTGCTTCAACCCATTGTGGGTGATTGATAGCGTCCAGCCTTCTATATTGCGCTTCTCTAATTGCAGGGTATCTAACATAATTATTTTTCATAGCATAACAGCCGTAACATGGTGAAGTCTTAACCTTCCTGAGTTTCGCGCCAGTCTGGCAGGCCCAGGCTGGCAAGCTGTAACTAAGACCAGGCATTTTGCTGGTCTTAGTAAATGAGTCTGTTATTTTAAGCGCTTCTTTTACTTTCACGTTCAACCCTCCTTTCAAAATCTTCTTCAGCTAGCGTTATAATTCTGTCAATCAGGTCCCTATATTCACCAGTTGGCATCAGTCCAGCCAGTGAGCTAACAGTACAGTCTTTCCACCTGTCAACCCATTGTTGCTTTGTGTTTTTAATTTCTTTACCCATCATTGAGTAAGTGTCTATTGTTTTTTCTTCTTTCATAATTTCTCCTTTATTATCCTATACTATAAATCTTTTACCATGTCAACAGCTGCTTGAGGCTTGCCGCTTGTTGCTTGCCGCTTGTAGCTCGGGTTTTTAATTTTTTCGATCCCCAGCATCCGCAGCTGTGACCTGCTCAGGGTCCTTCCCTTGTTTATGTTTAGAAAATTTTCTGGCCGCATCACGTGCCCATCCCAGGACCGGTATAAAAAACTGTATTTACTTTCT
>Ga0098046_1000202_pt1 | contig 22503 bp, 32 predicted proteins | sample 11BtaG_FD_77067 | JGI IMG/M metagenome (GOLD analysis project Ga0098046, IMG submission 77067) | Marine viral communities from the Subarctic Pacific Ocean - 11B_ETSP_OMZ_AT15265_CsCl metaG | ecosystem: Environmental > Aquatic > Marine > Oceanic | place: Pacific Ocean | collected 2015-01-16
ATACCAACCACTACCGTAGTTAATCATAGAAGCTGTTATCCCACTATCAGCAGATATAACACTTCCGTTTTTAACGTCAAAATATGCAGAATGATTAGAGCCATCATATATAATAAAGTGAAATTGCTCGAATAAGTCATCTGTAAATTTTGCAAAAACACTAAAAGTATTATTAGCTGCAGCATAAGTTAAACTTGTACGTCTAAAAAAATGGTTTCCTGTTGAATTTCCACTTACTATTTTATCAGCAGTAACAGAGCTATCAGGTGAAACACTATCGTTTGCTGTAACAGATATTAAAGATTTGTTCCAATATCCATTATCAAATTCTTCTGACCTTTGTAGGTTGTTCGTTCTACTCGGCTCTAAAAGTAAAGCAGGGCAATCCTGTACTACGCCATCAATTAAAGGGTAATCTAAACGGGGTACGTTTGTAGCAACGCTTTCTATAAGTCCGTCTTTGTTTACTCGTGTCGCAGTTGAACCTCTACTATGTGTAAAATCCCCATCGCCATTAGCAGGTAAAACAGAATATAGCTTACTCGCTTTAGTTCCTGATGGTATTAACGCAACACCTGCATTATCGTATATGCTCATTAGTTTAAGATTAAAGTTTCTATATTTTCCATAATACTTTGGCTACCCTCAGCAGTTCCACTATCTGATAACACTCTGTTTGAATAATCCATAGCAATACCAATTATCTTATATTGGTTCTCTTGCTTGTTTTCTACAACGTCTAAATCAACTGCTTGACTTATACTAATATAACCTACTTTAGTTGAATCTGTTGTATTGTAGCTTATTTTAGCTGTGTTAGCTGCCACACTACTATTAGCTGTAACTCGTGCATCTGTATAGTAGAGGTTTGTACCTTCACTTACATTTGAGGTGCTTAATGATACTGCGCCTGTTTGTCCGTTTACGCTATCTACTGTATTTACTTCCGCTCCTGTTTCAATACCTGCTAACTTAGTAGATGAAGCACTATCAAAACTTATTTTAGCGTTGTTAGTTGTTATGTTATTAGCTTGTGTGGTCGTAATACCCACTTTCGCATTATTCGTTGTTATATCGCTCGCCTGTTGCGTAGTAATACCAACCTTTGCTGTGTTAGCGGTTATCTCATTGGCTTGTGCTGTTGTTATACCAACTTTAGCTGTATTTGCTGTTATCGCATCTGCTTGGGTAGTTGTGATACCTACCTTTGAATTGTTAGTAGTAATATCGGATGCCTGTTGTGTGGTAATTCCGACCTTAGAATTGTTGGTAACTATATCAGCAGCTTGTTGTGTAGTGATGCCTACCTTAGCTGTGTTTGCAGTTACATTAGTATTAGCTGATACCCTTGCATCAGTAAAGTACAAGTTAGAAGTACCCTCCGCAATATCGTCTGAATCTAAAACAACCGCACCTGTTTGTGTGTTTACAGATGTAACTAAATCGGTAGGGTGTGTAAGGCTTTCCCAACCCTCGTTTTTTCTTACATAAGAATCGCCATCGTTAGGTGCTTCAGGAAAACTAACCTTTGCTGTGTTGGTAGTTATGGCAGTAGCTTGACTTGTGGTTATTCCTACTTTTGCGTTGTTGGTGGTTATGTCTGTCGCTTGTTGCGATGTTATACCTGTCTTAGCGGTATTTGATGCTACTGTACTATTTGCCGAAACACGAGCATCTGTAAAGTATAAATTAGATGCCCCCTCGTTTAGTTGATCCGTAGATGTGGGATTAACCTCTGCACCACTTTCTATGCCTGATAGCTTAGATGATGCACTACTATTAAAACTTACCTTTGCGTTATTAGTAGCTACGTTTGATTCTATTGCGTCTAAGTTTACAGCTTGTGTTACTGTAATATGCCCTACCTTATTTGCATCAGCAGTAGGATAAGTGTTTTTAAGTGTGTTAGCAGTTACGTTTGTATTTGCATTTACACGATCTTCTGTATAGTATAGATTACTTGATCCCTCACTTATGTTATCCGTTCCTAAGACTACATCGCCTGTCTGTGTGTTTACACTTGTAACTGTGTCAAGTTCGGTGCTATCCACATAATCCTTAACTGCTGCAACTGTGGGGATAGAAGTATCATCATCATTGTTTGCAATACCATCTGCTTCATCAACAAACTTAGTGATCGTAATGTTTTCGCCTGTATCCTTCAAAGAACCAAAAGAAACAGTACCTGATGCCACTACACGCCCATCTGTGGACACGCTAACTCCTGTACCATTACCTGAACCATCGGTAAGTTCAATCTCCCCACTAATAGCATTGTTATCAGTAGTTTTGATTAACCCCTCGTAGGTGTCTTTTATTCTTTTGTTTTGAAGATTTGCCATACCTTACTTTCGTTGTTTTGTAAGAATCTTTTTAGTTTAACTACGTTTCTTTCTTTCGGTTTATATTTTACAGTACCCATCCGTTAAATAAGCTATCTTTATCAGGATAAACATCACTATCTGAATTACTATTATACTCAGGAAAAGTTGAGCTATTAAAACTCATGTAATCAACAAACCTACGTGTGTAGTACTCTGCTGTATTACGTGCCTTTTCTACTAAGTAATCTACTTCGTTTTTGCTTACACTTTCTGCGTTCTCTGATGTGTGCTTAAATACACCACCATTCTTAATTTGATACGCAGCGTAAGGTAAATAGTTTACTTGCGCCCACCATATAAGCATAGGTTGTACATAATCATTAACAAGGTTAAGATAATCGCCTGTAAGCGTACCTGCAACGATGTCTGCACTAATCTTATTGTAAAGGTCTGTACCTAAATAGTTTTGTATTTCGATTTCCTGTGCGATCTTGATAAACTGAATAAACTTATCAGTATCAACATTACCATCAATGATACTGTTTTTAACTAAGTCTGTGCGTGATATAAATAGTGCTGTTGCCATTATCCTTTATAATTTGGGTGGTGTCCGTTGTTAGGCATATCCTTTGGGGCTTTTGCTGCATCCTTATACCCTCTTGGTGTTGGTGCGTACGATTTAGGTATCTTATTTACTTCATCGTAGTTTTGGATATTTTTTTTCATAGTCTTGGATTTAAGTCTATATAAAACTTCCTCCCATACATGACCACAAGACACACCACCTTTAAATCTAAATAAATCGTATGCTTTGCCTTTATGTCCAAAAGACTTATTAACACCTGCGTTACTTGCCTTGTCAATATCTTCTATGCGGTACACTACGTTTCTATTGCTTCTGCTCATCATAATACGACAAAACTGTCTTGACTTGCCTGAACCATATTTTTGTGCGTATCTGTATCTTACTTTATAAAGGGATTTGTCTAAGTAACTAAAACCACTTTTTTTAGAATCTATTGACTTTTTCTCTAACTGTTGTTCTTTGCTTTCAATGTGCTTAACAGCCCAATCCTCAATGTTTTCGTTTTCATCGTTTTGCTCTCTAACATCTACTGCCTCCCAACGATTAGACATTGTTTCACCTCTTAACTCGTCAAGTATTACATCAAAATCTTCATCAGATAAATCTTCTTTTGACATTTTCACACCTGTTTCCTCTTCTCTTGTTTCTGAATCCTCTACATTATCAAGGTCAGTAAACTCTAAAGGTTGTAATGTCTTAAAGTATAAGTTAAGTGATATATTATTATATGCAAGGATTTGGTCGAAGTTCTCAATAAGCAATCTTTGGAACGGACGAATAACTGTGTTATCCATAAGGATAGTAGCTGTTTTAAGCTCGTCTGCGTTATTACCAAGCCCTGTATTGTCTTTAATACCTAAAAGCATAGGACTTACTACCCTGTGCGATACAAGTATCTTACGTGAGCTTTCATCACTTAAAAACTGATATTGATTATGTGCATCACTTAGTTGAATAGGCTGTATGTCCGCAGCAGTTTCAGCGTTATCGTTAAACGCTAAGATAAACTTACCTGCATTACTTGAACCGCTAAACTTCTCGTATATACGTCTCTCGATTAGTTCTCTTTGTTCAGGATCAGGTGTACCATTGTTAAAGTTAATTAACATAGATGGGGCTAACCCATTCATTATATTATTTAAGTGGTAGTTGCTTATCTCTTCCTCTAACTCTGCATACTGCGTACCCCCTTGATAATCCACAGGCGAATAATACTTAAACCCTGCACGATAAGGTTTGATGTACATAATCTCTAATCCCTCTTTAGAAGTTCCAAAGGCAGGAATACGTTTTATATCATCGCTCTTTTTGTACTTAGACCAATCGTAATGGTAAAAGTAAGCTTCTATTTCTCCTTTATCGTTGCATTTCTCAGCACGTAGTGTTTCAACAGGGATATGTTCAAGACTTACAATTTTGCTTCTATCCTTAGAGTAGATAACTTGTAAAGCACATTGACCCATAAGTTTTAAATCATATACTACTTTACGAACACAGTCAGCGTTAAACAAGGACACCATCTGTGCGTATTGGTCAGGCTTTCTATTGCTATTGGTAGCATCTAAGCCCTTACCATAAATCATTTCACTAACACCATTTATAATAGCGTTATTTGTAGGGCTACCATTGTACCTATCTATAAGATATTGAAAGTAGTTGTTATCTTCCCCATAGCTTACAAACTCCTGATTCCGTACCTCTTTTACCGCAGGGCTTGTGTAGGTGCTTAAACTAACTATTCTTAAATCGTTTTTCATAATATAATATAATCGTTATCGTAGGTTGTTTCTGTTGTGTATTCCCCTTGATTAACTGAGTAATAATTATTCGTGTCTTGATCAACTGTTTGATCTGTGCAAAACACTTTGTCTTTATATATAACGCTTGTTCCCTCTTTTATTGTTAAATCATAAAACCTACCCTCTGTAAGTGATAATGATTCGCTTATAACTAAGTGGTTTTTATCAGTAGTTGCAGATGTAGAATAGGAAACAGATGTATTTGTACTATCGTCTCTAAACACCATACTTACACTCGTTGCATAAGAACGTGGTATAACCTTTATGGTTTGTGCATCCGTTGATGTGGTTAGTTTTATCATAATACTATAAACTCGTTATCAGCAGAGTGTGTTACATATTGGTTTTTATTCATTTCGTAGTATTCGTTTGTACTTTGATCTATCGTTTGATTTGTACAAAACATCATACCTTTAAATAACTTACCTATTGTGTCTTGTATTACAAAAGAATAATAAGTATCCTCTGATAAGTTGTATTTGTTGTTTATTCTAAGGTATGTTTGCCCCTCTGAAAACGTCAATGTACTACCACTCCACTCTACTTCTGAACCGCTAAAAGTAGCTTCGTATGTATTCCAATACTGATCTGATGTGTATTGTGTAACCACGTTTGTTGATTCATTTCTAACAAACAAAGATATAACCCCTGATACGCTTCTGCGTGGTATTACATCTATGCTTTGAGAATCTGTCGATGTAGTTAGAATTTGCATACACTTATATAACGTATAAATTATAAATTTTGTGTAATAAAAAAGGGGGCTTTTATACCCCCTAATTATAACTAAACCAAACTTAATGAAAATTCTTTGCTAATATACAAAAAATTATGGAGTTGGGTTAATTGGCGATGAAGCATCATCAGTAGGTTGGTCACAGAAAAATGGTGGTGCTGTTTCTTGTGCTGTTAGCGTGAGAGTAAAACCTGATAGGTCTCCCATTGCTGCACCTGTTACAACTGTACCACCTGTAACCTCAGAACCATGATCCTTACCCATCAAAAAGTGATTACCATTGTAATCTTCAATCACGATCTGTGGACGTCCATGTGACAAGAGTTTAATTTGCTCCTGTGTAGCTACGTCTATAAAAGTAAACGTAACATTCAAAGTTGATTCGTAAAAGGTCGAACCATTCTCACGTGATGAGTTGATAGCTGTTTCTAAAGACGAATTACCTTTGATTTCATATTTGTAGAAAGACACGCTATCATCTAAAGTAATTGTACCTGAGCTGTCTGTTAAGGCAGCAGTAGTACTTGTGTAAGGGGCAAAGTAAATACTCTTTAATCCACCTACACCACTCTTACATGGTAACGCTCTTCCATTTGTTACTGAACAAGGCATAAGATTTTGTTTTTAAATTAAAAAAGGGCAGGTAGGCACTTAATTGGCTTACCCACCCTAATTTGTTAGTTAATTATCTACTATGTGTATAGAACGATATCAGAACCGACACCTGTTTGTACACCTGCTGTATAGCGCATAACTACACGAACATTTTGCGATCCATCAAGGTCAGCCATGTCAATAACTTTAACTTCGTTTCTGTCATCAAGTAATCCTGTTCCAAAGAATAGGTTAGACTTCTGAGCAGCAACAGCTACGTTATCTCCAAGTCCACCTGTTGGGAACAATGAGATGCCCTGAAAGTTCATTTCAGTTTGTCCTACGTGATACAACTCTCTATAACCCAAAGCAGCCTGCGCACCAATATATGCTTTAGCGATGTTTTGTGATACATAGATAGTTAAATCTTCTTTTCCGTAAACTCCACTTGGGATAGCATTTACGATTTTTTGAAGCTCAGCGATTACGTTTGAAGTATCAACAGTAGTACCTACTACATCAACAACAGTTGAATCAGCAGCTAATAGAGTTTCAAAGCCATCAAATGATCCCTCTCCTGCACTACCACTCCATATAGAAGTTTCAGTTGCTTTAGCAACCTCAGCAGCTACACGTGCGATAACGAAGTCAGAGAATAATGGTGGTAATTCATCAAAAGCACTAAAGCCCATTTGAGCAGCTTCCCAATCAGAGTGCAATTCTTTCTTACATAGTTGTAAGTTTACTTGCAATTCAGTTGGTGTAAGCACTTTCTCAGTAAGAGTTAGTGTAGATGTAGTAGAGTCAAAGTCGCAATCAGCAGAGCGTACAAGATTTCCGAACGCACCCACTTTCATAGCAGCTTTGTACTTAACATTAGGTAGAATTGTTACTCCGCCTTTGTCAAGTGTATCCGCAGAGAGCAAACTCGCCGCTAAATATTTACCTGCGAAACTTCCGCTGTAACTTGAACCTGTAATAGTTGGATTTGGCATTTTTTAGATTTTAATTATTAATAATTTTATTCATTACTTTGTCAAAAGTACTTTGCTTTCTGTTTTGCGAATACTTTAGATTTACTTTTTGTTTTGGCTCAGGGTTATGAGTGATAGGTTCAGATGCGGGTGTTTCGGATAGTTCCTCTTTCACTTGCTCCTCTACTTCGCTCATCTCCTCTTTCTTGTCAATCATTGCTTTAATTTCCTCAATCAATGATCGTACTTCTGCTAACTCTTCTTTAGTTGCATATTCAGCTTCCACTTCTTCCTCAAGTTCTTCAACTTCCTCAGATGCTTCAACTTCTTCTTCTTCCTCTTTAGCTTCTTCTGATTTGATTTCGCCAATAACACCCTCTTCACTAACAACAAGAATTTGACCATCTTCCATTAGGTACTCCCCAACAGGTACAGCCACTTTCTCGTCATCAGATACAATAAAGACCTCATTGCCTGATTCAAACGCTTCCGCTTCAAGGACAGTACCATTGTCAAGTTTAGCCTGTGCCAACTTAACCTCTTGGGTTTGCTCGATATCATTTACGATATCAGCAGTATCTTCCCCAAGATAGGTTTTGATTTTACTTAGAATTTCTGTCGCTTTCATAACTATATAACGTGTTTTAAATTTAATTTGTATTTTGGGTCATACTTTCCCAATACCTTGACCCCTTAATGAGCCATCACAACACTGAATAGAATACGTGTTATCCTCGCATAAGCAAGCACGTTTTGAACCCTTTGGGCTTGTTCTTGATGGTGTGATAAATCGTTTAATTTGCTTAATCATTTGCCTTGACCTCTGTATTTTTTCTTATATAGCTTTGAACCTTTAATGCTACTCATTTTGGTTTTAGCGTGTACGCCCTTTCTGCGTACCTTTGGCTTTGTTACTTTTGTGTAGTCTATACGTTTAGCCATCTATCTTTATGCAATTAGGTACTTTTTTACCGTTTTTTGTTTTCATACCATATTGTACAAAACCCTTTGCACATGGCTTTTTTAGATCGTGCTGTTCGCATGGCATATACCATACCTTACCCTCGTATTCGTGTTCGTGGTAACTCTCACAACCTATATCTTTTGCTGCTGCTATTGCTAATTCTTTTGTGGCAAACGCAAGCCTATCGTCTATGATAGCCATCTCGTCATTAATAACCTGAGAGGCTAAATCTAATTCGCCTAATTCTTTTAACTTGCTTTCAGCCCATCGTTTACCTGCTTTACCACCCCACAATAGATATGAGATAGTACCACACGCTTTAGTGTCGCTTTCGTTGTAGTATTCCTCTGCTCTGCTTAGATAGGAGTACATACGTTTAATAGTTTCTTTTGAAATGGGTTTACCCTGTGCGAGTTGTTGCGCTCGTATCTTACCTACATCAGTAGCACATTTATTGTTTACTTTCTCGTTAAGCTCGATGCCACGCTTTGCATTATTCTTTACACCACTTGGATAGTCTGTGTAGGATTCTAATTCTTCTTTTTGACCATCTTTGTATCTACCATCTTGTTTAACAACTCTACGGATGTGTTTAAGCATATCTTTTGCTTCATCTTCATCAAAGTCATCAATAGGTTCTTTTGGGCGTTCCATTTTGTCAGCGAAATACCCCTCTATTGAGAAGCCTTTAACTTTTCCGCTTTTTACAAACTGTTCCCATATCTCTTGATTGTTTACCTTTACAGCCCCCATCCAAGTTCCCACAGGTACATTTAGACCGTACTTTCTTGATTTGTCCTGTACTTCGTCCTCTACTATCCAACTTTCTACAAGTGTTAAACCATTAATGCTATGTTGATGTTCTAAAGTCGCTTTGTTTTGATTACCATTTTGTAAGTAAAGCTGTGATGCCTTTTCTACTGTTTCTTTTGAGAAGTAGATGTAGTACTCATCATCGCCATTACGTCTATAAATAGGTTTATTAGGGATAAGTAATGCACCAAGTAAGATACGTTTCTCGCCTGATACCTCAGCAAGTTTAATTTCCTCGTTCTTTAGTGCAATAAAATCTTCTTCAATCGCAGGGTTTTCTACGACTGATATCGCCTCTATCCCTGTTACTTCCTCGTCTCCTAATATAAGTTCTACGATTCGCATATATATATAACGTATTTAATTTAATTTTTGTATTTTATCCTATTGATGCACCCTCTACGATGTTTCTATCTAACTCCTGTGCTGTGCTTACATCGTTTGATACTACAAATGCCTTAACAGGTTGTTGTGCTTGTCCACCTATTGCAGATGCTAATTGATTAGTGTCTGATGCACCTACTATGTTAAACGCAGGTGGTTGTGGTGGGGTTGGTGTAGGTACAGATACACTCGCTGCCCCCCTACCGCCACCTTTAGCAAAACTTGGTGCGGTTGGTTCTTTTGCAGATGTGATTGCCTTTACGTTTGCAAGTCCACCTGCCACAACAGCAGCAGCCCCTATAAACCCAAATAGACCACCCTGAGCAAGAGCTTTGTTTGCCCCTGCATAAGTATCTCTAATCGCTTGTACAACAGCAATAGCTTTACCAAACTTGGAGTTTTGCCCTACAATACTCGCTATGTTTCCGAGTGCATTTGTAATATCTTGTTGTTTTTGGATTGCAAGTTGTTTATCTAACTTAGCTTGATTAATAGCATCCTGTTTCGCTGCATCTGACAACTTTTTTGCTTTAGCAGCAGCATCCTTATCCCTTTTGACCTTTTCATCAGCTGCCAACTTTTCTGCATCCGCTTGTTCTTTTAGAGCTGCATTTCTCTCCGCTTGTTCTTCACGAATAGCGCCTGTGATTTCAGCGGTTAATCTTTTTTGTGTGTTTAGTCGTGCTGTTTCTAAGTTTATTAATTCAGCTTGTAGGCGTGCCTGTTCGTCTAAGTCCTCTTTAGTTGATTTGCTTAGTGAGTTTTCTAATTTTTTAGCTTCAAACCTTAACTTTGCTGTTTCTATTTCTTTTTGTGCAATTTCATCATTTACCCTACCTGCCTCTCTTAGTGCATCAAGTCGTTCCTGTACAGATACATTCTCTTTGTCTGCTGCAATCTCACGAAGTTCGGCTATTTTTCTATTAGCTTCTGCTCTATCTAAGATGAGTTTACGCTCTGCTTTGTCCGCTTTAGCCCTTGCATCTGCAATCTGACCTGCTAATTTTATTTCGTTTTTAGTTTCCTCGCCAAAGTTCTTAATACCATCAACAGTTTCAGATACGTTTTCTTTAAGTTCGCCCCATGCTGCTGATGCACCTTTTAAATCTCCTTTAGCAAGTTTCATAAGTGCCTTACCTGCTGCAAATATTGATTCGCCTAAGTTTGCCAAGATATCCACAACATTACCTGTAACAACACCTATTTGCATCATTATTTTGGCGAACCTATTTTGACCTTCCTCTGATGATGTAAACGCTTTTTGTAGCGAAATTATACCAATTACTAACGCACCAATTCCTGTGGCAATTATAGCTACCCTAAGGTTTTTAAATCCTGTTATTGCTTTTTTAACACTTTGACCAACACCCTTAAATCCACTTATCGCACCTCCTGTTACCTTATCCAAACTACCTGTTAAGCCCTCAGTACTTTTGTTTAAGTTGTCTGTGCTTTTTGTTAAATCATCAATGCTTTTTTCAGCACCATTAGTTTGTGCATCAATTATTATTGTTTTTTTGACTGCCATTTTACTTCTTTTTTAATTTGGGTAAACGCTTGCTTAAAGTTCTTAGGTAAATAGTTTTGTCCTTTAGCTATTCGGATGTTTTCCGAGCCATCTTTTACATAGGGTAGTAATTCTAATATGTTCTGTATCATAATTCGTTTAATAGTTCTATGTTGGATTCGCCTGTCGCTAAGTTCGTATCTATACTGTTGATCTTATACCTTTTGCCATTGATGTCAAACCTATCAGCAAGTGTAAAGTTTAAAAGTATTTTAAGGGGTAAATATGCCTTTACTTTTGTAAGTCTGTTTTTTGTGTCGAATACATTTGTGATATAATTAGAGTGATATTCCTGAAACAATGTGTTAGTAAACGTAGTATCTAAAGACCATTCGTTTGTTTCATTGTTAAAGTTTATATTACTTGTGTCTGATGCAGATGATAGTGTTACAGAGTTACTTGGTAGTGCTATGTTTATTAAGTGCTTATGATCGTCAGCCACACCTTCTGTATCTAATGAATCTACAAAAGATATCCCACCTGTGTTTTGTCTTATAGGGTAAAATAGTAATGGCGCACCTTTATAAGCTTCTTGGCTTTCATTAACACTATAACCCCATTGTATATCCTTTTGCGTACCACCATTAACATCGTTAAGTCGTTCGTATTGAAAATGTGAGAATGGCACTTCTATTTTGTATTCGCTTCCTGATAACTCGTTTTCCCCTGCTTTATAAGTTGTAGAAGCCCAATTCCTGTTAGCAAGTTGCGTAAACTTATTTGCTAAAAATGTTTTAGTATCTTTGTATTTAAGCTCTATCTCTTTAAAAGGTAGTGCTACGTTTACTTGACTACTCTTAACATCTACAAATTCACTTATATCGTAAGCTGTGCTTATTGATTTTTTGTTTGCATAGAAGTTGTCTAAGGTGTCTACATATATCGTTCCTCCATCCTCTACAAATGCCACAAGGTTAAACATCTTAAAAAGACCTGTTAAAAAGTCTATAATCTTAATCTCAGGAGTTTGTAGTGCTACGTTAAAAATAAATTCTGATGTAGTTTCAAAAGCTCCTAAATCATAGTCTGCTATAATAGGATCTTCTAAAGGCTCTTGGTATTCGGCACTCCACTCTATATTTGTAAAAGTTATTGCAGATGTGGATGTTATATAAAGCTTGTAATCCCCTGCATCTCCTACAAAATCACTGTCATTATGTCCGTTTAATGCAATGCTTCCAACTTGTCCTGTTTTAGTGTAAACAGTGTTACCATCACGCTCTAAACGTATGTCGTAACTATCAGTATCAGTTGTAAATAAACTAACCCTTAGCTCTGTTAAAAATGGATCAGAAGAGCTTACTAATGTTCTAAACGTATTATTGTTTAACATCCTAAACTCGCCATCGTTTTCGTTAGTCCAACCTGACACAAGAGTAGTGGTAGCTGTTGTACCACCTAAGTTTTCAACCGCACCACTCTTTCTATGAAGCCATAAGTAAAGATTGTCAAACTCTTTTTTACTTGTGTTTTTAAAAAAATCACTTGAAAACGATATACTTTCATAATCACTTTCTATTGCTCTGATTATTTCGTTTACCCTAATAGCATATTTAAGTTGATTAAACTTAACGCCATGATCGTGTGAGCCACCCCCTGAAAAGTATTTTAAATTACCATCATCAGCCTCCTCGTCACTTGTGCTACTATTAAAAAACAACCTTTGTGTGTGAGTAATAAGTGGTGCTAAAATGTGATTGTTAATTTGATAGCCTTGACCTACTGATGTAAATATCTGCTCATTCAAAACAATAGCAGTAGATGTAGGAAAAGAGCTTATATAAGTTGTTTCGTTTGTAAAGGTGTTTGTGATTAAATCGCCTACACTAACAGCACCAAAACCACTACCATCTGTAATAGACGAAGTTCCTATTGTATCTACTGTGCCTGTTGAGTTTGTTAATGGGCTTCTTTGTAAATTCCTTTCAATATCAGTAGATGTATAAGGTACGTTGTATTTAGTGAATGTCAAGCTACTAAGTTGGTCATCTCCTAATATGTCTTTAAGTCCTACTGTGTTACCAAAGAAAGTAATGCGATAAGACTTTGGCTTTCTGTTTTGTAAATCAACACCCTCTAATTTTATCTTACCCTTTTTAAATGGCAGGTAGTTTAGTTCAAGTGTAGCGTCTTTCTTTGTTCTCGCATCAAAGCCCCCTATAATATCAAAGTTGTAATAGTGCTTAAATATCTTGTTATTAGTTTTAGAAGCAGGCAGAGTGAATGTTTTAGTAAACTCTGTGAATATCTTAGCTACGTCCTTTACGTTCTTAATAGATTGCGTAATGTTTACGCTCTCATCTTTGAACATATCAACCCTTTGCCCCTCTATGTATAACTGTATGCTTTGCACTATCTTATGTTATTTATTTTATCAAAAGCGTGTTCAAAATCTACTGTGTAGTTTGCGAGTTTATCGTTTACACTTGTCTTGTATGTAATGGACTTGGTTTGTGGTATTACAGGTATAACTCGTTCCTCTGTGTCTGTTATCTTAGTGTACCATACTTGTTCACTTAACAATAGTTCCTCTAACACAGCGTTATGGTCATCGTTTACATATCCTGTGTTCATTGTAATCCTATCTTTACCTTGTGCTAAGAAAGACTGTTGTTGGTGTTTATATGTTTTATAGCTTAGTGTAGATTGGTCAAATATAGATGCCTTAAACTGCTCAGATGTTACGTTGGTAGATTCTACTGATTTCTTAAAGAACCATAGGTCTTGTAATGCACCATACTTATTAACAAATGTAACTTTGTAAGGTTCGTATTTACATTCCTCCGTACTGAATATCTTGACTATCTCTGTACCTGTGTCGGTAGCTATCCACACTTCATCAACAAGTCCTATGTCTATTTGATTTAGAAAGCCTGTTAAACACTTTGACGTTTCAAGTGTACCATCATCTGCTACCACCCTTTCCTCATAGGTGTCTGTATTATCAGAACCACTTACAGTAACATAGTCTATTTGCCCATTTGTGTTTGTAGAGCTACTTATTGTTATACTTCGTTTCTCTGTACCTTGATAATAAAATGCAACGCTATTGGTGTCCTCTGTAAATACAGGGATTCGTACATTACTATCGTTTAGTCTGAATATAGTATTATTTGATAGTAGCAACCCTCTTGATAACTGAGGATTTGTACCTTCGTGAAAGTAACCATAACCATCAAACGCTATATAGTCAACAGGAGTTGGTGTTTCAGAGCCACTTGTTTTAGTTAAAGTTAATGTAGGTCTAACCCACACACATTGACTATCATATTCGCCATCAAACTCTATATCAAGATAATCTCTTACAAGTTCTGCTATCTCATATACTACATAATTATTGCTGTCTATTGGCGTTTTAGTTATTGTGTATCTAAGTTCGCTTGATGTGGGCGTGGTAAGTTTTGCACCTGTGTATATATATAGTTGCATTGTAGCACTTGTAAGCGTACCACTTGCAGGTTCTGCTTTTACATAAAAGGGGCTTCTTACGTTTATCTTTGTAGCCATTAGTCTGTTATTAAGTTTTCTAAGTCAATAGCAAATTGCTCTTGTAATTCCGTTGGTAGGTCTTTAAATCCTTTCTCAAAAGGTTTTGTAAAAAATAGCGATGGCTTAATACCATAGTTCTTTACGATTGTAGCAAGTGCAAACCCTGTTTGTTTGAAGCTTAAAAATCTACCTTTCTTATCTCTAAATTGTATTCTCTTTGCAGCAGCCCATTTACCAAACGTGCCTGTTTTACTTTCCATGCCAACAAGGTTAGACGATTGCTTATAGCTAAACCCACTTAAAGACTTACCACCTTTAACACCTTTAACACCACGATCTTGAAACATACCATAATCTTCCATCTCAAAGTAAAGGCGAAAACCTGTACTTACTTGTTCCATCGTGTAGCCTAAAGAATCGTATAATGTTTTATCTACGTTCTTTTTACCTTTAGTAAGGTTTGTTCGTGACTGCTGCACTACATACCTACCAAAAGCCCTTAACGCAGCTTGTGTTTCTTTTAGTTGCATACGTTTATATCGTTTTCAATAAGCACATCAAATGTACACGCCCAACCTGCTACCTGATTTTCAAATCTATCGTAGAAAGGTTCACACGATGGATCGCCATCTAATTGATATTTATTTTGGTATAACGTGCCTATTCTAAGCGTTTGTATTACTTTGTTAATAACTGCAAGTTGTGTGTTAAGTACGTCCTGTTCGTTATCGTTATCCCTAAACACATCTACAACCTCGTCTTTGCTTTGGTCTACTACGTCCATTGTAAGTACGCTCATGCTAAATCGTAACACCTGTTCCTCTATTGTTACATTGTTAATAACAAGGTGCGCTAAAGGGAAGATAGTTTGTTTGTTTAGGTCTATGTCTGTTATATCCCCTGTGGTAACTGTATTGATGTTGTCATCGTTTAACAGTTGGTCTTTAATTGTGTTGGTTATTTGATAAAACCCTCTTACACCTTGATTAGCCATTGAATTTACTTTTTATTTGTCGTGCCTCTAAGTCTGCTTTGTCTTTCATAAAACTTAATGCGTATAAACATTGATGTACGTTTAGTTTAGTGATATCTTCAAATCGTCCAATATCTCCCTGAGCGAGTGCGTAAAGTGATTGATACCACCCCCATTTTCGTCCGAAATTAGATGCTGAGCTAAGCCCATCTCCTCCTCCGTTAAATAGTTCAACATAGCTTTCGATAAGTCCATCCCTAAATTGTAAAAAAAAACAATAGAACCTAAGACAGCACTCATGGGCATATCTTTTAATCTCTCTGCTATATCTACATCATAGTCTTGTATGTTGTACTTATCCCCATATTGATTAACCACAGGTCTATATAAAACATTCATTGCTCTGTGCATATTTTCCCAATCTCCTATAAACGTATCTAAGTCGATGTACTCCCCAAAAGACATATCGTCTAACTTAGGAATAAACCCATACTGTGTACCTTTCATTTTAAAGTTGTGTACAAGTTTTGGTTTATCGTTTAGCATCTCAGTTAATATCTGCACTATGCTATTAATGTCAGTAGCCCTCATAAGTAGAACGTGATCCCCACGTATTCCACAGAAGATTTCTATCATCTTGACTGCTAAAAACTTCTCGTCATCATTGTTCTCTTGTATCTTTAGATACCTTTGATATTGGTCTAAAGTAACCTCATTAAGCGATTCGGGGATTTCGATATCTACTTTCATACTTATATAACGTAAAAAAATTAAATTTTAGCGAATTGCGTACTGTCCTCTATTAGGGTTTTGTAGTTGATAACCTACTGCATATCTGATAGCATCAATAAGGTGGTTATACGCATCTATGGGTGTGTTAGACTTACGCTCTAACCATCTGTAATTATTCAGCTCTTTAATTAGGTTTGTACTATCAGGGCTTACTACTAAGTCATAGTCTTGTAATAGTGAGATGCCATACGTAACGCTGCCTTGTCCTTTAATTGATTTTGTTACATTACAACCTTTGGCTTTTATCTCATGTAATAATCGCACCTCTGCGCTATCCCCTACTATAAGCCCATTGTTAGCGTGTTTAAGGTTAAGTTGTGCTATCTGTGATGTAGTTAGTCTTGGTAGGTAAAAACACTCCCTTAGATAGATTGTTTTGTTATCTGTGTCTATGTTCGTTTCTACGAGTGTAGATGGATCAGCAGCAAAGCCATAATCCTGCCCCCATACACTTACACCTCTTTTCTTAAACTCTCCAATAGTCCAATTATCAAATATAACACCCTCAGCTTTTGACATCCACGCACCTAACATTTGTTGTTTGTACTTTTCAGGTCTGCGCTGTTTCATTTGTTCTATCTGCTCTATGTAGCTTTGTGAAAGGTTCTTTAGGTTATCTAAGTAAGTGGTGTGTATGTATGTGGTGTTACCTTTGTTTGTATTGCTTCCCTCCTGTACACCCTTATCCTCAAAGAAGCGTGTATATACAAAATGTTCTTTTGTTGTGGGGTTAAGTATAAGTATTACCCTATTAGGTTTACCCTGTTGCCTTACAGATAGATCAATGGTGTCAAACTTTTGTTCGTCTGTTAGTTCCTCTGCTTCATCTACTACCCACGTAGTAATGCCTGTAAGTGATTTAAGGTTTGCAGTCTGATCTCCCGATGAAGTCTTGATACCCCTAAAGATTATCTTACTACCTGATTTCTTATTTATTATCTCGTCCTTTGTTACGTGGAAGTCTGATATGCATTTCATCATCTCTAACTTCTCTATAAACTCAGGTATAATAGATATACGTGCAGATGTTAATGTGTATCGTGTAAATAGTATTGTGTGACCTTGTTCGTAAGTAAGTACAACAAGTAAAGCGTTAATCGAAAAGGATTTACCTGAACCCCTACCACCTGTTACGACAAAGTATCTGCTATCGTCTGATGATATGGGTAGGTATTTCTTATGTATGTTAATCGACAAACTTAATTAAATCCTTAAAGTTAATGTTTAACCCCTCTGATGAGTTTATGTCTACGCTTTCTTTTGGCTTACCATATCGGTAGCTTAGATATAATTGTATTGCTCTCATATCTCCTTTAGCTACGAGCTTACCTAATTGTGATAATGCTTCGTCACTATCTATGATCGCATCTAAGCGTTCTACTAATTTAGATTCGTCTGCTTTAGGTTTTCTACCTGCGCCTTGTCTTGCACCACCATTTGAAGCTCTACCATCCATATTTGAAAAAGATTGTTTAATCAATTATATAACGTATTTTTTTTAGATTTTGTTAGATACCACAATATCCTGAATCGCACTCATTAAAATCATCATCAAATAATTCTGTTTGTGGTTTCCATTTTTTGACTTGTTGGTATGTTAAGTTGTTGTAATCGCCTTTGTACCATTTTCTGTTATTGTAATCTTTCATACATTTATTTTCTGCTCTAACAAACCAATCAAATTTATTTGGATATTTTCTACTCTTGTAGTTTAAATTTAAAGGGGTAGAGTGAAAACAACCTATACAATTATTTTGCCAAGCAAATCTTACAGGTTTGTCTTTCCAATACGCTTCAATGGTGTCTTTGTATATGTTATCATCTACAAGAGGGAAGCTGACAGTACGCCACTTTAATTCTTTCCATTTGTCGTTTTTATTTTTATTAATCTCTATTCTTATTCTATCAGCTTCAAAGCCATCTTTGTCTAATCTGCTTTTTACGTTTAAAACTCTTTTCTTTTCATTCGCCCTAAAACCAATCCTCATATCAACAGGTTCATTGATAGTTTTATACCACCACTCTTGTATAGGTTTTATTTTCATTTCATTTGTGCAAAATCTTCCTGTTACTTGTGGCACTCGTGTTTTACCATTCCTATCAATAACTTTATCAAAGGTTTTACCTGTTACCCATGTGATCTTTCTACCTATGTATTGCTCTAAGTCAAGCATAGTGTAGATTATAGTATCATCTTCTGCTGTGGCTATAAAGGGTGCTTGTATTCTGTCCTCTACTTCCTGTCTTAGTTTCTTATCAGGGAAGGTACATCTTTTATCTTCTATTCGCACCAATGCGAAAACATCATAATCAGCAGGATAGTTAGCTGCTATGTAGCTTGAGGTCTTACCACCCGATAAACTATTTACTGTTTTCACTCTTTAGTTTCTGCACTTCCTTAGATAGTTGGCTAACCATTAAATATAGTTTTGTTGTAGCTCTTTCTATCTGCTCAATCTTTTGAGCTTGTGTCCATTTTTTATTTTTCATTTCGTCTATTGTCAAACTGTTTACATTCATCGCATTGTTTATCGCATCCTGTGTAGCAAAACAAACTGTCTAAGCACGTCCATTCATTTTCCTCTTGCCCCATCATCGTGACCTTTTAGATATCCTATAAAGTAAGTAAATGCTGCTAAAATTAGTGTTGCTAATAATCCTGATAAACTCATAGTCTTTTGCTTTTAAGTTCTGTTATGTTGTTTTGTTTAATCGCTTCTATCATTCTATCACAATATACAATAAACTTTTTACATTCGGTTGTTGCTTTCCAATCCTCGTAGTATCTTATCATTTTTATCATGCCATTGATGTTGAGCCTACATTGTATATAGTGGCTTGTTGATTACGTGGTTTTATACCGAACCCTACTATCATAGCTTCTAAGCGTATTTTTACATCGTTTCTATGGTGTTCAGGTATTTGATCTACTAAATTGTATAAAGGGTTGTCTATTCGCTTTGTGATCGTTTCTATTGGTTCGTCATCAATAGTGCTTGTGAGTGATGGATCAATAGCACGATATATGTTAAACACTTTGTTGTAATCTTCTCTAAATGCAATGTCTTGTTTATATAGATATGAGAACCTATTTAAGTGATGTAGTACTGTTGCGTGGTTTTGTTTAAACAATTTAGATATGTGTGCTTTTACACATTGCTTCTCTCTCATAATCTTATAGGCTATCATTCTGCCCCTTATAACACTATGCTTTCGTGAGTTTTCGTTTATGTCTACCTCTAAGTGTTTTTTGATTATCACTTCTAATCGTTTCTTAATGTTTTTCGTGTATGTCATAATGTTCCTGTTAAACAATAATTATCTATATCTGCGCCATGTACAAAAAATGTTTCAAAGACTTCTATGGCTTCGTGTGTCTTTCTTTTGCCCTCGTTATAAAATTCCTCTGAGCAATCCCATATAGCAAGGTCTAAAGTTCCTTTGTCTATTACTGCAAAAGTAAAGTCTTTGTAGTCAATACCAAACAGCTCACAGTAAATATAAACCTGTATATCATATCCGTACTTCTTTGCTGAGTATGGAAAGCCTTTAATGTCAGTAGTGGTCTTAATGTCGCATATTCTACCTTTTCCTAATATGTCTGCCTTACCTCTAAATGGATACCCACCTATCATACCACACGCAGGTACTTCAAACTCGCTGTTATCTAATAGTCTTAATGCGTGTTCGTTTCTAAGGAACGCATCAGCAATTCTCTCTGCATCTCCTTTCTCCTTAGTGGTATATACAACACCATGCTCTGATAGTGCCTCTTTATATTTCTTAGTGTTCTTACTTTGTACATCAACATATATCTGATCCTCAAACTTCTGTGGTTCTAAGATAGCCCAATGTGCTAAAGTGCCATCTCGTAACGCTTGACTTGATCCTGAACCATACTGTGTTACGTACTTATATTTCTTTGGGCTTTGTTTTAATAGTTTGATTGATGACGATGACAGGGCTGCCTTTGCCATGTACCCATAATAAAACTCATCGTCTATTAACTTTTCTAATAGGTCGTCTTTCTTAAAGACCTCCCCATCTAATAATCTTATATCTTTCATCTTTGATCTGCTTCAAAACAAGTTCCACTACAATACAATTCGTTATCTTCTATGGGTGTGCCACACATTGAGCATTGCTCACTATCTTCGTTGTAATATAACCACTTGCTATAATCCATAATTTTTTGTCTTTGATAATTTATTTAATTCATCCTCTACTCGTCTTGCTCTTACAATGGCTCTATCTTTACTTGCTGTACATTCACTTACTATTTTGTTATGCGCCCATCTGTTTGTATGTAACTCATTAACGTAAAATGTAATCTCAGACAATGCTTTTGCCATTTGTTGTAACTTAGGTGTGTCTTGCTTTTTAATCGCCTCTAAGACTAACTCACTTAATAAACCTATGTTGTTGTAATATTCTATGTCTTTTAGGTTAGTGATCCTATCTATCATAGCCCTAAAAAGTTTTTGGCTTTTGACCACCACACATTTTGTGTGTAGTACAGATTAAACTCTGTTTGTGTCATCACTTCTATTCGATTGCCTTTATTGACAATGTATAATCCTGTGGGTGTTACTTTGAAAACCATGACATAAGTACATAAGTGATTAGTAAAATATCTAAAGCAGCTACCCAAAAGCATAGCGTGATAGCAACAACGTACATAGTACCCTCAATGCTATTTAAGTAATTTATAAATTTTCTCATATTATCGTTTTAATGTTATACAAATATAATAAAAAAATGTTAATAAACAAATTTCTATTTACTTTTCCCTGTACTGAACAGCACACACAGCAAGTCTTTGATCTGTGTTAGGATACTCTTTAATCATTGTAGGATTACCCATACAACGAGACATAAAGTCTTTTCTACTCTCTCTTGATTTTGGTGTTGGTAATGGCATAATTTAAAGTTTTATTGAATAATTATATAATTTTTCTTTTTTTATTAAATATGCTTTTTTATATTTTGTATCTCCTTTCCCTATAAACTTTCTTAAAGGAGGGTTTAATTCTTTAATGCATTTGTGTATTAAATCTCTTGTAAACCACTTAAAAGCATAACCATCCCACCAAACCCAATAATCAGCTTTTGATGTCATAAGTGCAGATGGCTTGTCATTAAATTCTACTTCTATTAATATGTTGCCTGTGTACTTACTTTTTTCATCAGACTTTACTTCTATTGATTTGTTTATTTCAGGGACATATAGATCATAATCTTTAAAGTACCCATCTACCTTATATGCTTTTGGGTATTTCTTTTTTATAATAGATAACACATTCATTTCTATAACTTCGCCTCTCTGTAAATCTATTGTAAATGTATCCATTATATGTTAAGATGCATTATTGTATTGATCTTATTGATCGTTTCCTCCTTATCTACAATGTCATCGCCATCGTAGTAAACATAAAGATAAGGGGCATACATACGTGCGTAGTTTTCGTTCTTTTCTTTGTGGTTTGCTTTCGCTTTGTTTTGATATACTGTACTCATCATTTTATAACTGATGGGCTTTATTTGTATGCCTAACATTATATAACCATCTTTTACTATTTCAGCATCTATGCAATACTTATGGTCTTTCTCAAAGTCTGTTTTTATTATTTCGGTGTTTGGAAAAGCCTCTTGTAGCTCTTGCATTACTAATTGTTCTCTTTGGTATCCGTTCCATGTTTGACCAATGACACGATAGAAAACATATTGCTTTACTTCTTCCTCATCTAAGTATTTATGCTTTAGGTTTATACGTTGTGTTACGTAGCTTAGTTGCTTGTAACCTACTGAACACTTATACGAGTGTTCCCAATCCTTATGCGTTTTGCTTTCGTGGTATTTATGAAAGTCGCTTATTAGCTTCATACACTGACCAACATACTTAGTCTGAAAGAAATGATTAACAGATTGGTCTTTGTTTAACTTCCTGTATAATTCGTTACTTAGAGGTTGTTTATAGAAGTGAGCCATATATTTTGTTTATTTGAGCTATCCATTCTTTTATGCGCTTTGGTGAACACGTGCAGGGTTCGTGATACTTATGTGCGTACAGGTCAGCGTGTAGTCTGCATATTAGCTTGAAATGATCCTTAGTAATTGTTGTGTTTGCAACCTCTAAATAAGAAGCCCACTCATCTCTTTGCTCTTTGGTCATTTGTCCTTTTGGCATATTATAATTGTATATCGCTCCAATCGTTCCAATCGTCCCTACGCTTATCACAGCCGCAGTCTTTACCCATAAGTTTGGATATCTTCTTAACTATATAACGTATTCCTGTGTATTTTGTGATGTAATACACTAAATCCCCTAATCCCATTCTATATTATTTTTGATTAAATCCTTAACTCTTTTGTATGTAAAGTACAAAGAATAATAAGATATGTTTGTCTTACGTGCTAATTCTGCAATAGACATACCACCACTAATTATCTCAAAGACAGTACGATCATACCAAAAGGTTTTGTCAAGCAGATTATCCATTTGCTTCAT